>ENA-OOQX01000278-OOQX01000278.1-human-gut-metagenome-genome-assembly--contig:-NODE-278-length-21436-cov-3.887798_pt1 | contig 21436 bp, 28 predicted proteins | sample MGYA00241267_ERZ501173 | MGnify/ENA primary metagenome ERZ501173 (study PRJEB25962, sample SAMEA2042500) | human gut metagenome | biome: human gut; feature: human-associated habitat; material: faeces... | reverse complement strand
ACACCCTATACCCTTAAAAAATAGGGAAAGTAATATAAAGCCCCAAAAAACAAGTCTAAAAAGCTCTATTAGAACGGTATCTTCGCTTTTTGCCTGTTCTTATGATTATAATTTTAGTGGTCACGTTTTTTGCTACTTGAATGACAGAAAACATCGTAGAAATACGGTGTTTTTTGTTGCCCCAAACCCTACAATTTCATACATAACCACAGGTTAGTACAAATACCTTGCGTGATTTTTTTGAAAGGCTTAGAAAGGCAATTTTGCCCGATTTTCGCCCCGAAAAATGACAGAAACAAGGCTCTGAGTATCTTTCCTGTGGTTTTTTTATTTTCAGACGGAAAGGAGGATTGATATGCCGAGAATGAGTAAGAAACGGAAACAAGATTGGGCATTGTTTCTGAACGAAAGAAATCGCATTACCTACAACGAACTTTGCAGAAAATGCAGTAATGACTGCAAGCAGAGTTTCCGTTGTATCGTGGTGCTTTGCCCTAAGTATTTATCGAAAAGGAGAACGAAGAAAAATGAAGCAAATGGAAAATGAAATGAATGTAAATGTCCCTCTCGAAGTTATTAAGGCAAGTGAGATTGAGCCGAAGGAAGTGAAATGGCTGTGGTATCCGTATATTCCGTACGGCAAGGTTACGCTGTTGCAGGGCGATCCGGGCGATGGAAAAAGCAAGTTAATGCTGTCAATCGCCGCACTGCTCTCTAAGGGCGAACCTCTGCCTTTTACTGAAACGGAAGAAAATGAGCCTATGACTATCATCTATCAGACAACGGAAGATGATGCAGACGATACGGTAGTACCCCGATTTAACTCTGCCGGTGGGAACGGAGAAAACCTTATCTTCATCAAGGAAGATGAAAAGTCTTTATCCTTTGGGGATAACCGCATTGCTGAAGCAATCGAAAAGTATCACGCAAAACTTTTAATTCTTGACCCGATGAGTTCCTATATCGGAGAGAACTGTTCAATGAACAATGCCAACGAAACAAGGGCAGAGTTTAATCACTTGATTGCAGTTGCAAAAAATACTGGCTGTGCCATCGTGATTATCGCCCATATGAACAAGATGAGAGATATAAATCCTCTTTATCGCACCAACGGTTCGATTGATATTGCGGGTGCTGCAAGAAGTATTCTTGCAATCACACGCACACCGAACAAGGAAGTACCTGCGGAAAGATATTTGGTGCAGGTAAAATCCAACCTTGCCCCGACAGGCTCTGCCATTCTGTTTGAAGTATCTGAGAAAGGTGTGGACTTCATTTCCGAAATGGAAATGACAGCAGAAGAAGCGTTCCAATCCCTCGCACCCAAAATGGGCAGACCGAACGAAAAGGAAATCAAGGCGAAAGAATTTCTTTTGGAAATGCTGAAAGACGGAGAAATGCTTTCTTCGGATTGTGAAGAAAAACTTGAAGCCGCAGGGTTCAAGAAATCGACCATTAAAAAGGCAAAGAAAAACGCAGGAGTTATCTCCCGAAAGAAAGGTTTTCTGTGGTACTGGTCTTTGCCGATGGGCGATATACCGAGAGAATAAAAGCAGGCTGTCTGATGGCGGGACAGTCTGTTTTTATGATGGAGGTATCAAAAGGAGGTCAAGGGGGAACACCCTTGCCCACGACATCTTTGCAGACGAAGTCTGAAAGTGTCATAGTGGGTTACACACATTCAAAGAATGTTGTGTAATGGCTTCGCCCTGTCTGGAAAGGAGAGAAAAATGGCAAAAACCAATAAGGCGGATATGAGTTGTGCAAGGGTAAAACAGTACACCGCTTTTGATGTGAGCAAGGCGGAAAGGCACAATGAACGCAAGAATGAAACCTATGAAAATATGAATGTGATTACGGAACGCATAGCCCTTAATGTGCATTTCAAAAAACCGACTGTCCCAACCTATATGGAGCAGTTAAAGCAGATGGAAACAGACGGGTTAGTATCGCTTCGTGGACTGAGGAAAGACGCTACCCTTTTCAATGAGATTGTGATTGATGTGAATACGATGTACTTCGAGCGTAACGGTGGTTATGAATATGCAAAGCAGTTTTATGAAGAAGCCTATCATTTCATCGAAGAAAAATTCGGTGCTGATAATGTTATATCGGCAGTAATGCACGCTGATGAAATCAATGTAGCCGCAACCGAGGAACTGGGAAAAGAGGTTTACCATTATCATCTTCACGCTATGGTTCTGCCTGTGGTGGAGAAAGAAATCCTATGGAGCAAGCGTTGCAAAGATGAAAAACTGCGAGGAACGGTCAAGGAAGTGGTTAATCAGATAAGCCATTCAAAGAAATGGAAATCGGATATTCCAATGACCGATGAAAAAGGAAATCCATTGTTAAAGAAGAACGGCAAGCCGATGTTTCGAGCTTCGTACAGCATACTGCAAGATGAACTGTTTAATTATATGACGGAACGAGGGTTCAAAGGCTTTCAGCGTGGCGAATACGGAAGTACAGCAGAGCATTTAACTTCCCTGCAATATCAAATCCAACAGGACAAAGAACGATTGGAGAAGTTGCAGAAGCGTATTCAAAAGGAACAGGTTAAATATGAGCCTGCCCGTCATATCTCAAAGACCTTAAACGAGATTGACGGTATGGGACAGAAAACCTTTACGGGCAAGATGGCAATATCCAAAGAGGACTACTCACAACTGACTGCCCTTGCAAAAGAGGGAATTACCAGTCGTGCGGAAATCAATAAGTTGGAGCAGAGTGCAAATTATTACCGACAGAAATATTTTGACAGTGCAAACGCATTGGAGAGAATGAAAACCAAATACAACGAACTGAAAGAAAAGTGCAGACCTTTTCTTGAAGCGTTGGAGCATTTCCCCGAAGTTGCTAAACTTTTTACCGAAAAAGTGAAGCAACTTTTTTCTTTTAAGGAAGCACAGGAACGAGCCGAAAAAGAAGCGAGGGAAAAAGAAAGACAAGAGCGTATTAAGGCACGAAGAAACAAGCGTGGTATGGAAAGATAACCATTTCCATTATACTCACGACTTAATGACTTCTTGATATGTTCCGATGAAACAGGCTGTATTTGTGGGGTGTTCCAAACGGAATGCCCCACAGTCAATTTATGAAAAGGAGAAACGGACTATATGAAAGAAAACACTTTATCTTATACAACGCGAATAGGCAAAACAACTTTTATTGTCAATGTGAAGCAATCGGAAAGTGCGAAGAAGCCTTTGAATACGGTGTTTCAAGAAATATGCCGACACGAGATGTTAGGCGTTTTTTCAGCAGATAAATATTTGAATTTAGAAAACTTACAAAAATCATCTTGACAAACTCGTTCCCGAGGGCACGGGATACAGATCAAAAACACGGTTTGCGAAGTTCTATAACCTGCCTGAGTTAATGATGATGTTTCGTCAAGTTGCGGATATTCAAACGGCGGATATGTTAAATCTGCCTGTACCGAAAGCAGTTTATCATAATATTGCTGTAAAGCCGACCGATATTCAAAAAGAACTTGTTGCTTCATTGCCCGAAAGGGCGGAGAAGGTAAGGAAAAAGATGGTTGATTCAAGTGTTGACAATATGCTCCTAATTACCAATGACGGCAGAAAATTGGCACTTGATCAAAGACTTACAAATGAAATGCTGCCCGATGATCCGAACAGCAAGGTGTCTGCTTGTGTAAACAATGTTTATGAGATATGGGAGAAAACGTCCGAGCAAAGGTCTACTCAGTTGATCTTTTGCGATCTCTCAACTCCCCATAATGACGGCAGGTTTAATGTCTACGACGATATTCGTAAAAAGCTGATATCTAAGGGCGTGCCGGAGAATGAGATAGCATTTATTCACGACGCGGACATTGAGGCGAAGAAGAAAGAATTGTTTTCAAAAGTTCGCACGGGAAAGGTCCGTGTTCTGATCGGCAGCACTGCAAAGATGGGTGCCGGTACGAACGTGCAGCAGAAATTGATTGCAATTCATCACACCGATTGTCCTTGGCGGCCCGCAGATCTGCAACAGCGCGAGGGGAGAATTATACGGCAAGGCAATGAAAATCCCGAAGTTAATATATACAGTTATGTCACCGAAGAAACTTTTGACGCCTATTTATATCAGCTTGTAGAGAACAAGCAGAAGTTTATCGGTCAGATTATGACTTCAAAATCGCCTGTGCGTTCAGCGGAAGATGTTGACGAGCAGGCACTTTCTTATGCCGAGATTAAAGCTCTTGCAACAGGTAATCCGCATATCAAAGAAAAGATGGATTTGGATGTTGCTGTGTCAAAGCTCAAACTTTTGAAACAAAACCATTTAAGTCAGAGATATAGCCTTGAGGACAGAATTATAAAGTTCTATCCGCAGCAGATAAAGCAGGGCGAAGAAAGAATTGCCAGGTACAATGCAGATATTGAAAGAGCAAAAGAAAACACTTTTCTAAACTCAGATAACTTTTCACCAATGGTAATTGAAGATGTTACCTATGACGAAAAGAAAGGTGCAGGTTCAGCAATATTGGTTGCTTGTAAGGCAATGACATCACCTGAACCGAAATCAATCGGTGCATATCGTGGCTTTAATATGGAGTTGTCATTCAATTCCTTCGAAAAGGAATATGTATTAACTCTTGTCGGTTCTCTCAGACATTCAGTTTCTCTCGGTGCGGATATTTATGGTAATATTACCCGTCTTGACAACCTCATTTCTTCAATGCCGGATAAATTAAAGGCTTGTGAGGAAAGGCTTGCAGATACAAAGGTGCAGCTTGAAAATGCTAAAGCCGAGGTTGAAAGACCGTTCCCGCAGGAAAAAGAACTCTCACAGAAAATGGAGAGGTTGGCAGAGCTTAATGCACTTCTTGATATGGATCATACGGATAATGAGATTGTAGAGGGGGAACCAGATGTGGCTGTTGTGGCAGAAAGAAAAGTTGTAGAAAAAGTTAGATGAAGAATATGTTGAAATGTTAGAATTTCCCCAATTGCAAAAATTAATGGATGTTATAAAAACTAAATATAGCGAAAATTACAATTATTTTATATTATATAAAACATTTAAAAAAGCACGCTTATTTGCATTCGATATTACAGCTATGGGTATGAAAGGTAGTGATTTTATCAATAAGTCATAATCAAAATGGGAGCCCTTTATGATTTGTTCACAAATTGCTCTTTTGTTGACTGAATCTCCGTTTTCTTGTAAAGATAATGTGAAATCGATAAGTGCAAACAAAAAAAACAAAGAGTATTTATTGTTATATTTAAGGGGTTGAAAAGCTTTGGGAATTGTTTGAAAGCTCAACAAGGCAACCAATTTATCCAAATCGTCGAGTAGGATGTTTTTGTCTAAACATTTTATCATGGAAATAATCGGTGTTATATAATACCTTCCCGCCTTTTCATTTGTAGCTGTTGTCAACAAATAATCGGATATAACATATTTCAATTTTTCTAATATGACTGGTTCGTAAGAGATATCATATATAGAGGTTATGTTTGAATTGTCAGTTGTTATATTAGAATCTTGTTGGTAAATTGATGCACAGAATTCATTTGATTTGTTTACTTCTATCAAATCATCAACAACTTTTTTTGACAACGAAACGCCTATCCCTGAAAATTGGCATTGTTTCATAAAAATATTTACTGTATTGGGATCTGTAAATTTCATAGAAAAACCTTTGTTTTTATCTAATGGAACTCTTTTGGCATTTAATGAACCGTAGTCAACAGCAGCAGTGAAATAGCGATGTTTGTTTATTAGGTTATCTCTTAAAAGGCGAAAAAATTTAATTAGATCAGGTAATTTTTCAATTTGAATATAAGCATTATCACTATAACCGTATATCGTACATTGGCAAATAAAACTAACTTGCCTTAAAGAATTGTTGAAATCATCGATAGCCTCAGTATATTCTTTATTGCTTAACATAGCGGATGCACGTGTACCAACCATATCGATAAATGCGATATATGGCATATGAAGAATCTCCTTTCTTGGGATAGTTAAAGTAATTAATTGTCAATTATCATAAATGGAACTATTTCAAGATATGGTAAGATGTTATTATATCTTGAAATATCGCCCCAATAAATGATATCCCATTTCGCTTGATGAAGTTGGCCAGGGAATAATGCTTCAAATTGTTGAGTCTTTAAATGTGTATCAGGCATGTGTTTGATAATTATAACCGCATAACGCAGTTCGAGACCAAAAGGTGCATTGGAAATTTTCTTTGAAGATGTGTTTAAAATACTATCAATTTTATTTGAAATTTCAACAGGACTAATTTGCCCTTGGTATTTATTTCGGTCAAATACTGTTTCCAACGGATTTATCACCTTTTTATTTTTTGAAAATACTCTTCCGTATTTATCGAAATACCATTTTTGAAATTCACTCCACAAATTACAATAATCTTCAAAGTAAGAAAAAAAATCATAAGATTCATCTTTGAAAATGTCCATTGGTGCGATGGTAAAGATGGCAAGAAAAGAAATATAAGGAGTGTCGTTACTTAATTTTGTAACTACATGTTTGACGAGAACCTGTGCGTTGGGAGATAAAAAACTAATGTTTTGTCTTTCGGCAAGTTCTCTTAGAAAAGTCACTTTTTCTAATGAAATTCTTTGTTTGTTATCGTGGTGCAGAGCAACATCACTTACACCAAGATAGTGGCAAATGCAAGCATCAACAATAAGTCCTTCTAAATACAAAATAGCATTTTTGTCAGAATTACAAGTTTGATAGAACGAAGGGTACTTTGCGTGAGGAACTGCTGCCCTAAAACAAGTTTGGCTTTGATCGAATTGAATAATCATGCTGTGCGTTGTTTCGCTTAGATTTAAATTATCAATATCGTTTCGCTTACCGGGATATAGCAATACACGAATATTTTTGCGGTTGGAATTTTCAATAGCATTAAGCATATTGTTAGGGTTGTTTAGGCTGGGTTCAAAAATTGTGTCTTCTTTTCGAATGTTAAGACATCTATTGCGTATATAAGCGCCTAACTTCGTGTTTACATTATTACAACAAGCACAAATATTTGCAATATTTGGTAGCTGTTCATCACCAGCAAGTATATTGTTTAAACGCAAATATGTGGTGTCTACTTTTTTTGTTGCCTCGGCATCGTTGCCTGAAGACATTAATATATGTAAAAGAATTCGCTGATTATCGCTACTCATATCTATCCCCCACACGATTATATATATATTATATTATCATGTGTTGTCGAAAAAATCAATAATTTGAAGAACATTAAAATCAGAAAATAATATAGTGGTATGCAAGGTTGTGTATTTACAACTATATATTAAAAAACTTGAGGTTTCAAATGTCTTATTGGAACATAAACTTTTAGAAGCAATATTCGAATAAAAGTTGGAACGGTTAACAAGATATAATTCTTTTGAACGAGCAGCTTTTATTGAGATAGTTTATAGAAATTACTCAACTGTGTGTGAAAGAAGGAATGATAAAATGACACTTGAAAAGTTAAACACCGCTCTTTACGAAAAGATATACGCAGAGCAACAACAGTTTATAAGTTCATTAAAAACTATGACCCCCGAAAATATTATTCAGTATGCTTATGAACTTGTTATCCGTGAAGATATATTATTGTCACTTGAAGAAAACGACCTTGATGCAAGACCGTGTAAAGCTCTTTTACGAGAAAAGAAACCTCTTGATGAATTGTTCCTTGCTTGGGAAAAACACGAGGGCGACCATATGAATGAAATTCGAGATTGTATTGAGAATAAAGCCAATGAGCTTATTAAACTTGCAAGAATAAAATCAGACAGGGACAGCAGATAGTATGGCGTACTATTCTCAAAGCACAATAGCCAAAGCAAAGAAAATGGACTTGCTCACCTATTTGCAAACTTACGAACCGAATGAACTTGTGAAAATATCGGGCAACACCTACACTACAAAAACGCACGACAGTTTGAAAATATCAAACGGGATGTGGATGTGGTGGTCGAGAGGCATCGGTGGGAAAAGTGCTGTTGATTATCTTATGAGAGTGCGAGGAAAGACTTTCATCGAAGCCGTTTCACAAATTGCAAATGATGAAAGTGCTTTAAGAAAACAGTATGAAAAACCAAAACCGAGAACGGAAAGGAACCTTATACTTCCCAGCAAAGCTGAAAACAATGATCTTGCAATTGAGTATTTGAAGAAAAGAGAAATTAACGAAGATGTCATTTCCTGTTTTATTGAAAATGGTATGCTATATCAAAGTGTACCGATGAACAATATTGTTTTTGTCGGTTACGATGAAAATAAAAATGCAAAATATGCCGGTATGCGTGGTACAGAAAAGTACAGATATATCAGTGATGCTTACGGAAGTGATAAGGCTTTCCCTTTTCGGTTAGTAAATAAAGATAACACAAATATTCATATTTTTGAAGGTGCAATAGATTTATTGTCTTATGCCACGCTTCTTTATGAGCAGGGTTCTGATTTTAAAAGTCAGAACTTTGTTTCTTTATCCGGAGTATATAAGCCGACAAAAAATATGAGCAATGCACAAATACCGCTTTCATTAAGAACGGTACTCAAAGATAATCCGCAATTAAAAACAGTTTATCTTCACTTGGATAATGATCTTGCCGACAGAAAAGCTACGGAGGTAATAAGCAATTTATTGAAAGATAAATACACAGTGAAAAAACATTTTGTACCCGTAGGTAAAGATGTCAATGACTATTTATGCTACTCAAAAAATCTTCCATACAGAACTTTTGAAAAGGAGACTCAGTGCAGATAATGAAAAAATTTGAAGTAATAATAACAGAAACTTTGAAAAAGAAAGTTGAAGTTGAAGCAAAACCGAAGAAGAAGCTAAGCAGATTGTAACCGATGATTGGTACAAAGGTGAGCACATTCTTGATGCAGATAATTTTACGGAAGTTGATTTTGAAGCAAAAGAACAAGTAGTAGAAAAAATAAAATTTGTTTTACTTGAACCCGGTAAGATTGCAAGAACGGCAGAAATCGGAACTTCACTTAAGGATTTACAGGAGATAGTCGACGGATATATTGAGACCGCTCATTTTTTTGATGAAGCTGTTTGTTTAGTCTGTAATGAAGAAGGAAAAGTTCGGGAACTGCCTATTAACAGAGGCATATACGACAAAAACAAGAAACTTATTGATGTTATTGTCGGAACAGCTTTTATCTGTGACTGCTCCGGCGAAGAATTCGGAAGCTTATCCGATGAACAGATTGAGAAGTACACTAAAGAACTTATGTACCCGGAAAAATTCTATTTTAACGGCAATGAAATTGTAGGAAAAAAGTTTAATCCTAATAACAGAGAACATGAAAGGTGATGTTTAAAATGAAAAAATTTAAGGTTGTGGTACTTCATACAATCGTGTATGAAGTTAATGTTAACGCTGATTCAAAAGAGGAAGCGGAGAACAAGGTTAAGGATATTGACGTGAACACAAATATACTTGATCAGACGGACAATTTTGATTTCCTTGCGGCATATCAGGCTTATGAATGTGATGACGATGATGAACTTACTGACGACGAGGACGAATTTGACGATGAAGAATGTCAGCCCGACTGATCGAATTAAGACGCCAACGCCGTTGGCATTAGTCTTAGCAAGCACTGAATTTGTACGGACAAATTCGCTTGTTAAGGGTTGTAACCCCTAACACCCCAAAAAGAAAAGGGGAGTATCAGATGAGAAAAAGAAATATTAGATTTGAATTGTGCCTTAATGAAGAAGAAAATATATGTCTCAATGAATTATGTCATAAAACTCGTTTGAATAAATCTACTCTTATTCGTTATCTTATTTTAGGGTATAAGCCAGCCGAAGCTCCTCCGATAGAATACAAAGTGTTAATCAGGGAATTGAGATCAATCGGCAACAACATAAATCAACTGATCGTTATGGCAAGAAGCAACGGGATTTTGAATATTTCGGAGCTCAAAAAGCATTTAGATGAGCTTGATCTTATTGAAAATAAAATGTACGAAGCATTCGATTTCAGGAAATAAAAATGGCAATAGTATTTATTAAAGATATTAAAAGCCGTCTTGACAGAACCATTGCATATATTGACAACAAGCAAAAGATAAAGAACGAAAACTACGAAGAAGCATTTTTAGACTTGCATAATGCACTTGATTATACGGTGGACGATCTGAAAACAGAGCAAAGGTTTTTCGTTGACGGTATAAATTGCAGAGTCGAAAACGCATACAAGAAGATGTCGGAAACGAAAAGAGAGTATGATAAAACAGGCGGTATATTGGGTTTTCATATAGTCCAATCGTTTCCACCGGAAGAGGGTACACCGCAAATGATACACGAACTCGGAATGGAGTTTGCACGTCGAGCGTTCGACGAAAGATTTGAAGCTGTGGTAGCAACACACCTCAATACCGATTGTCTCCATAATCATATCGTGCTTAACTCCGTTTCTTTTATGGACGGGAAGAAATACTATGATACAAAAGAAAGCTATGCGAAATTAAGAGAGATCTCCGACGATCTGTGCCGTGAATACGGTCTGTCCGTAATTGAAAATCCAAAAGAACGAAGTCATAAAAGTTACGATCTATACCAAGCAGAGAAGAACGGAGAATGGACGAAAGACTCAATTATTCGTCGTGATATTGATGAGTGTATTTTGAAAACAACCAGCCCGAAAACGTTTTATAAAGAAATGAACAAACTCGGATACGGGTTCAACTTTAACCGTAAGTATCCGATTATAACACACCCGAATTTTGAAAGACCGAGAAGAATGAAAACGCTCGGGGAAGATTACACACCCGAAAAAATTGAAGAAAGGATTTTATCAAAGTGGCAGAAATATGATATTGAAATTCCTCAGCAAGATAATCTTGTTGAGGAATTTTTTAGACCGCTGTCCCGACCGACATATAAACAGGTATATGTTTCTTTTGTTACCGTTGTTAAGTATGTTAAGAAAAATCCCAATACAAACAGGGGACTTGATAAGTTCCTGATTGATGAAATGCGAAAACTCGATAAGCTCATTGAACAGCAAAACCTATTATGCGATAACGATATTGAAACACCGGAGCAGCTTGCCGATTACAAATTGTCCTGTGACAACGAACTCTCGGAATGTGACGAGGCGAGAAAACGGCTTCGGAATATGCTGAAAGTTGCAATCAGAAAAGGTGGCGAAAAGGAAATCCAAGAAATAAAAGAGTCAATTTCCGATTTAACAGAGCGAATGAAAATCCTGAGGAAACAAATTCACATTTGCAGGCGAATAGAAGATAGCGAACCTAAAATTGAAGATAAGATTAACGAGATTATGAATGATAAAGAAAGAAAGGAGATGACGACAGATGAACGCTTCAGGCGACGCAGCAGAACAGATGGTCAGGATGTCACTTCAGGGCGTTGAGGTTGCCGGTAAATTGTCTATGGACGGTGCCGAAAGACTTGTTAAACTGATATTGTCTGCACTCAAAGATACAAAACGCACAAAGGGCAGAGCTTCACTTAATACAATGCTTAAATCAAGACAACCCATAAAAGTTTTTGAAATCAAGGACAAAGAACTTAAAAAGTTTTGTCAGGAAGCAAAGAAATACGGCGTTATGTATCATGTGCTTAAAGACAGAGACAAGAATGACGGTAAATGCGATATTATGGTTCGTGCCGACGATTCATCAAAGGTAAACAGAATATTTCAGCGGTTTAATCTCGGCGTCAATAATAAAGCTACTATCAGAGCTGATATTGAAAAGTCAAAACAGGATAAAGAAAAACAGTATCCTACCAAGAGTGCGGAAGATAAGTTTTTAGATGAACTTTTCAAGAAACCGCAGCAGGTCGAAAAGGGATATATAGAAAACCCTTCTGTGGCAAATACGGAAAGATCCCGTCCGTCAGAGCATACCTCCGGAGTCAACGATTACCGACGCCGTACAAGGGATGAAAACTCTTCAAGACCTTCAGTAAAAAAACAGATCGAAGAGCTTAAAGAAGAAAAGAGAAAGACATCGAAGTCAAAGAAAACGATGCAGAAATCAAAATCAAAAACGAAAGGAGCAAAGACAAATGACAGAACTCGATAACTTGTTAGATAACGAAAATACGCAAACCGGAAATGAGTTTCCAAAAGAAGAATGGATAAAGCAGAAAATCGAAAGCCGTGAAGAGGCTTATGTAATGCTTGAAATCGCAACCGAGGAATTGGACAATCCCGATTCTGTTATGGCATATTTGGATATCCAGAGCAGGTTTGACAGATACTCGGTAAGCAATTCACTTCTTATTGCATATCAGAATCCCGATGCAACAAGAATTTGCGATTCAAAGACGTGGCAGAAAAACAATGTGCGAATTAACAAGGGAGAAAAAGGAATTGTTATTCTTGAACCCGGGAAGCCGTACACAAGAGATGACGGCAGAACAATAACACCTTACAACGCAAAAAAGGTGTTTGATATCTCACAGACCAATGCGGCGCAGAGAACACCGAGAACCAAAATGCCCGATGCTCGTGTTGTTATAAAGGCTCTTATCAGAACCTCTCCCGTTCCTGTTGAAATCAGTTCTCAGCTTCCGAAAGAAACAAAAGCGATTTATCAGCCGGGTGCGAAGAAGATATTTATTAAGCAGGGGTTGGACAGTGATGAAATCTTTCGTGCTCTTTCAAAGGAGATTGCTTTTGCAAAACTCGATAACGGCAGTTTTAACCGTAATAACCTTGAATTTACCGCACAGGCTGTTTCATATATTGCAACATCGAGAGCGGGTTATACGCCCGAACCGATTACCGCTGTAAGCGACAAATTTCTGTCACTTGAAGTTAAAGACAAAAGAGCCGAGCTTGCAGTCATCCGTGAAAATGCAAACTCAATTTCGCACACAATAAGTAAAGCGCTTGAATCTATGAATAAGGAACACACAGAAAGATGAGGCGGTGAACTTGTGGGTGAAAAAAGAGTTTTAACCGTTGATGATTTTGAACATAATCTTATGCTGAACGGTATTAACGAATACCGTAATATGCTGCTTGAACAGGAATTGCCGACGGACGATGTTGACGATTTGCTCTTAAAGGTTCTTGACGCACCTCTTCAAAAAAGAAGGAGGTTTGAACGTGAGGACAGATAAGCTGTCGAAAACAAATATCATACTGTATGCCTGCGGCTTAATCCCTGTAATATGGTGTGCACTGCTTATCGCTCCGTATCTTAGAGGCGGATTGGTCGAAATAATCAGAAATTTGTCGGTTGCTTTCGGCAACCCCTTTAATATTTCCGCTTGTGAGGACAGCCTAAAAACTGTCCTCATTTTTATTATGGGATATATTCTCGGTATCTGTATTTATTTTTCAAGCGAAAAGAACTATCGGCGACGGGAAGAACACGGCTCGGCAAAATGGGGCAAGGCGGAAACAATTAAGAAGAAGTATATGGATGCCGATAAAAGTGAAAACAAAATCCTTACTCAAAATACCGCAATCGGTATTGACGGAAGAAAGCACAGACGAAATCTCAATGTTTTGGTATGCGGCGGTTCGGGAGCAGGTAAAACAAGGTTTTATGCAAAGCCAAATATTATGCAGGCGAACACATCGTTTATTGTTCTTGATCCAAACGGAAAAGAAGTTTTAGGATATATATTGCAAGCAGTCCATTGAATATGGCTGCGAATAAAAGACGGAAAGGAGGTCAGAAAGTGCCTAAAATCAGGGATTTTAACAGAGTTACAGCCCTCTATGAAAGACTGTCCAAGGATGATGAGCAGCAGGGCGAATCGAACTCGATACTGAATCAAAAGAGATTTCTCGAAGATTTTGCCCGCAAAAGCGGTATGACGAACATCAAGCATTTTACCGATGACGGCTATACAGGGCGTAACTTTGCTGGGGTTAGATAGCGATACTTTTTACATCTACCATGTTGCGGCGGTCATGGTTGACAACTTGCGTCGGCTCCTGCTCGGTATCAACCTGTCCGACAAAGCTATAATGGATTTCGATTTTCCGGGTGTTGGTTTCCCGGTCTAATTCATGTATCAAAATACGGTCGATAAACTCATGGACGTTTTCATAGGTCAATTCCTGTATGTCGCTGTATTTCCCGACAATCTGAATAAACCTTGATATATCCCTTTTTCGCTCGGTAACGGTTGCGATCTGCTGTTGTAACTCGTCTATCCTTGCGGCAAGGGATTTCTTTTCGTCCTCATAGCCGGAAGTTAGAAACACAAACCGTTCATCTGTCAGTCTGCCTAATGCGTTGTCCTCATACAGCTTGCGGAAAAGCGTGTCAAGTTCGGTCATACGCGCCTGTGCTTTGAAAAGTTCCTTTTGCTGCTGCGCTAATGCCTTTCTCGCTTCCATGTCGCCGTACTCGGTAGCTTTACAGATAAAGTCCTGTTCGTGTTCCTTAACATACCGCAAAACCCGCCGCATATCTTCCAGCACTAAATCAAGAAGTACGTTTTTGCGGATATAATGAGAGGTACACTCGCTGCCTGTCCTTGCCCTGTTGCGCCATGCGCCGCAAGAATAGGAAAACTTGCGCGGCTCGATATTTACGCCCTGTTGGTAATACATCTTATGTCTGCAACCAGCGCAAAACAGCAAGCCGGAAAAAATATCAATCTCCGCTGCTTTTGTCGGGCGGTGGCGGGTAGCAATCCGCTTTTGCGCAAGTTCAAAGGTTTCCTCGTCAACAAGCGGCTCATGGGTGTTTGGGAAGAAATAGCGTTGTTCTTCTTCGTTCTTCCGGGTCTTTTTCGACTTGTAGGATACCTTGTGAGTTTTCGCGGTTATGGTATGCCCTAAATATTCCTGCCTTGCTAATATGTCATAGAGCGTTTTGTCCGGCCAAGTATAGGGGGCGATCATTGCCCGCTGATACCGCGCCTGTCCTGTACGCTGATAGCGCAACGCTCCAATCGTCAAGACTTTGTTTTCCGCAAGCCATTTTTGGATTTCGCACATACGCACGCCGCTAACAAACATAGCGAAAACCTGTTTGACAATCGGCGCGGTTTCCGGGTCGGGTATAAGGTGGTGGCGGTTGTTCGGGTCTGGGATATAGCCGTATGGATATTCCCCGTTGACGCGCTCGCCTTTTTGCGCCTGTGCCTGTTTAACTGCGCGGATTTTCTTGCTTGTGTCGCGGGCGTAAAACTCGTTAAACCAGTTCCGCAAGGGGGTAAACTCGTTATCCTCCCGCGCTGTGTCAACTCCGTCGTTGATCGCGATATAGCGTACTCCGTTTTCGGGAAATACAATCTCTATGAGTTCGCCCGTTTTCAGATAGTTTCTGCCAAGACGGGAAAGGTCTTTGGTAATGACCGTCGCCACTCGTCCGGCTTCCACTTCCTGCAACATCGCTTGCAGCCCCTCGCGCTCAAAACTCACGCCGGAAAATCCGTCGTCCACAAAAAACTTTGTGTTCAAAAAATGGTGTTCGTCCGCATAGCGTTGAAGTATCATTTTTTGGTGCTGTATGCTTCCGCTTTCTCCGGCTTGCATATCCTCTTGACTTAAACGGCAGTAAAGGGCGGTGATTTTATTCGACTGTAACATTAGTCCTCCTTTCCGACAGCCGAATAAACAGGTATAATGTGTTGCTATCATTATACCATATCCCGCCGCCTAATGCACTACTCGGACGCTAAAAATCCCGGATTTCCGGGCTTTTTCTGCAAATCCTTTACAATGAGTTTCTCAATCTTTTTATGGATTGTATCGGTTGCCTTTTCACTCGGCAACGCTTGAACAAGATAGGTGATTTTCCCTATTTTGCGTTCGGTTGTAATTGTCTGTTTTTTATCCATTAGAAAAACCTCCTTTTCCTGTATGGATAAACTATATTCGTCAAAAGGCAAAAACGGGCGGTTGTTAGCTGCAACCTCACGGGAGTTTCACCCCGGCCCATGCTTATGGGTGCGCCGCGCAATACTTTGAGGGTGTTCAACGCGGGAGTATCATTGTGCCGCCTTGTATGTCGTCGCCCACAAGCTGCTAAACCTGTTTTACGGCGCGGTAGTTCTCGCTCGGCTTTTCCCCTATGGGGAAAAGCTGTCATGGCGTACCCGCCGACTGGCTCGGTACAGACGGAATGTACCCGTTTGCCTGTTATGCTGCGCACCAAAGGCCGCTTTCTTTGTCAAAGAACAATAGGCTTTGTCGGCCTGCAAAAGCACATCAACAGCGGATATGCTTTTGCGGAACGACAAATAGCCCATAACGGGAAGCGTGGAAAGGGGACACGCTCCCCGCATGGGCTAAAAGATTATCCTACATGAAAAGCAAGGGTGCGGGTAATAAGGCGCACTTGCAGCCTGTTACGCATTTCCTCGTCCACATAGGAATAGGTATTGCCCGCGTCGTCTTTCAGCGTGCGGGTACAAAGTTTCGCTATGTAACCCTCGTAGTGCTTCAAGATCGCGCACATGGCGTTTGTGTCGCCGTTTGCCGCTGCGGAAATGACAGGGAACGGCAACAGATTTTCAGACTTCCTAACGGTATTCATCATCTGCTTTTCCCTCCAAATACTGTTTGATTTTCGCAAGCGCGGATTTCCTGTGCCGGAAAACCGTCGTGCGTACAACATTCAGCAGTTCGCCAATTTCCGCGTCGCTCATATCCAAGAAGTAGGACAAAAGGATAATGTCGCGTTTCCTTTCGGGCAAAGCGTTAAGGGCTTCGGCAAGCAGTTCATTTTTGACGAGTACATCAAAGCCGGACACTTGAAAACGGAAATAATCGCTTTCGTATTCGTCCGTTGTGAAAAGCTGCGCGAGTTCGCTTTCGCTCAAATCCGAAAAAGTAACTTCGCGTGCTGCGCGTTTCGCAAGAGTGCGGCGGTGGCTTTTCGCTTCGCCGACCAAAGTTTTCTTTGCTAATGCGTCGTACTGATGTTGTATTCTTTCCTTGTCGGAAGAAGATAGCTCCATAGAGTTCACCTCCTTCCCGCGTGGAGTAGAGGACGGGAGTTAAGGGCTTGTCCTCTCTGCCCCTTTCGCTCCGTACCCGTTCGGGAGATGGCTCTTGAGTGCGCTTTTCAGAAAAAAGTTGAAAAAAGCAAAATGCGCCCGTCCGCAAGACGCGGACGGGCGCAAAGGAAATGTAAGCAGTAGCTAAATGTATTGACAGTTCACATTCATAGCCGGAATATCCCGCTTGCGGAGCATAGCTTTTTTTGACCGCAAAGCATTAGGCGGGTTACAGTAAATAAAAATGGACACGGCGATACCTCCCCGATACCGCCGTATCCTTAAAAAAGGGCGACTTTAATACACTACCCGCAATCCATTCTATAATAGGGAACAGCGGCTTTTGCGCAATATTAAATAAAAAAGCCGATAACACATAGGTTTTTTGACCTAATGCGTTATCGGCTCTGCGTCTATGCGTCTGGCACTTTTAATCATTTTTTTTTGAATTTATTATATGTGTTAGCTAACTGTCCACAAGCCGCGTTAATCTCTCTGCCATGAGAAACTCTCATAGTAACTTCAAGTCCTGCTTGCTCTAATTGATGTTTGAATGCAACTATTTCCCGTTTCTGTGGTGCTTTAATTCTTGAATTGCTTGTTGGGTTGTATTGTAACACGTTAATCATAACTTTTTTGCCCCGAAACCATTTTGCAAGTTGTCTTACATCTGAGGGCCGGTCATTTATACCCGGTAAAAGCAAATACGCAAAGACAATTTTGCGATTATGCCTTTCAGAATAGGATAAGGCTTGCTTAACAACATCTTCAATAGCATATATGCGCATGTGAGGAATAATACGATTTCTTGCAGATTGTGTTGCTGCGTGTAAAGATATTGTCAACTGAATTTTAAGATGTTCCTCGCGCAATTTTTTTAATTGATCGACCGGACCAACTGTTGATATGGTAATGCCGTCGGTTGGAAAGTTGAGCCCATATCTATCTCGGAGAATATGGATTGCTTTTATCAAGTTGTCATAATTGAATAAAGGCTCTCCCATACCCATAAAAACGATACGGTTTACTTTTCGACGCAACAATATAATCTGTTGTACGATTTCTGACGATGTTAGATTACGAACAAAGCCATTTCGCCCGGACTCACAAAAAATACAACCAACAGGACAACCGACTTGTGTGCTCACGCAAACAGTTCCACCATCTCGCCGCTTGATAAAAACCGTTTCAATGTATTTGTTGTCTTTCAGTTCGTAAACATACTTTTCAGTATCACTGCTTTTGCAAATATTTTTTACCAACATTGATAGATTTTTTTTGCGTGGTAATTGCTTATATAATTCTTCATATAAGGCTTTTGCTTCATTCTCGCCAATAACTTCCGACATTTCTTTGTAAGTAAATCCGTATGGATCATTCCGTACTTCCGCAGGCGTATATTTAGGTAAACGTTTCATTTTTATATCCTTTCTTCTAAATAATAAAAGTTTGTTTTTCTGTATTTTTGATTACAATCTCTAATTTTTCTACATCAATGATATGCGTCAATTTGCATTTAGGGCAGAAAAGAGGAAAATCTTTTAATACAGTATTATGAAATACTTGAACTCTCGTCTTTCCGTTACAAATCGGACATTTTATCCAATATTTTTTAAGCATTATATTTCACTCGTCCTTTTTACACAAAAAAATGCAGGTCAATCCTCAACATGAGCATTGACCTGCATTTATAATGCACAGAGCAGTACAACAAAACTAAGGCATAGCTTGCACTATGTCTATACTATATCTATACGTCGTTAGTTTTTTGTATAGCATCCGCAAAATAAGCATGACAAAAAAGCCCATGTTGAAAATGGGAAAATCCTTTTTTTCAATGCTTATCTAATACGCATGCTATGCAACATAAACGCCGCCTCCTTTTACATAAATTTTATTTTATCAGAAAATCAGTCTACTGTCAATACACAACAGGAAGTATTTAACCTAATGATATGAATTGTGTGGACATATCCAAAAAGAAAGGTGAACTGTAAAATGTAACAGGGTGAATGAAAATGGCAAAAAGACCCGTACCATTGTACGACTTTAAGGCTTTCGGGGCAGCTATAAAAGCCGCGAGAAATGAATACGGCGAGAGCCGCAAAAAGGTAAGCGACGAGTTATATATTTCCCCGCGCTACCTTGCGAATATCGAGAACAAGGGACAACAGCCGAGTTTACAGGTATTCTATGACCTTGTAACCCGGTATCATATTTCGGTAGATCAATTTTTCTTCCCGAACAGCAATGCGGAGAAATCCACCGGGCGGCGGCAGCTTGACGCGCTGCTGGACGGTATGAGCGATAAAGGCATACGGATTGTAACCGCAACAGCAAGGGAGATAACGGAAGTCGAAAAAGCAGAGGATTAACCTCACAATATGAGAAATCGGGAGATTGCAGCGCATGGCGGCTGCAATCTTTTTTTGCGTCCAAAATCAAAGGAACGCGCAACAAATACCGCCTTTCGGTGGGGGTATGGAGTAGATAGCAAGCACAGCAAACGAGTACCCGTTTGCGGAAAATGCTTGTTGGGATAATCCCAAACCCTTATACCGAAAGGCGGTGCGGAAATGGAAAACCGAAAGAGAAATATACAGATGAAGTTTTACGTTACGGAAGAAGAAAAGCGGCTGATCGACGAGAAGATGAAGCAGCTTCCCATAAAGCAGTATGGGGCATACTTCCGTAAAATGGCGATAGACGGGTATATTCTTGTCGTTGACCGAAGCGACACAAAAGCATATATCCGGGAACTGCAAGCGGTGAGCCGGAACATCAACCAAATTGCAAAACGCGCCAATGCGACGGGGACGGTTTACAGGCAGGATATAGAGGACATTAAAAAGGCGGTGGACGAGATATGGCGGTTACAAAGACGCACCCTATTAAATCAACCTTAAAGGCTGCGATAGACTATATCTTAAATCCCGAAAAGACAGACGGGAAGCTGCTTGCGTCCTCTTTCGGCTGCGGGCTGGAAACCGCCGATATTGAGTTTGCATGGACGCGGGAAGCTGCCGGAGATCGCGGCACACATTTAGGGCGGCACTTGATACAATCCTTTGCGGTGGGAGAAACCACACCGGAAGAAGCGCACAAAATCGGCATGGAACTTGCCGGGGCGGTATTAGGCGGCAAGTATGAGTTTGTTTTGACAACTCACGTCGATAAAGACCATCTGCATAATCACTTGATTTTCAACGCGGTTAGCTTCGTTGACTACAAAAAGTACCATTCCAACAAGCAAAGCTATCACTTTATCCGGCGCACCAGCGACAGGATATGTAAAGAGCATGGGCTATCCGTCGTCGTACCGGGACAGGACAAGGGAAAAAGCTATGCAGAATACACCGCCGAAAAGCAAGGGACAAGCTACAAAGCAAAGCTGAAAACGGCGATAGATACTCTCATTCCCCAAGTGAAAGATTTTGACGAACTGCTGCGCCGCTTGCAGGAAATGGGGTATGAAATCAAACAGGGCAAATACATTTCCTTTCGCGCTGCCGGACAGGAACGGTTTACCCGCACAAAGACGCTCGGCGCGGCCTATACGGAAGAAGCGATAAAGGAGCGTATCAAGGGCGTGTATGTTGCCAAAACAAAAACGCTGCGGGAAGATAAGAAAATCCGGCTTGTCGTCGATCTTGAAAACAGTATCAAAGCCCAACAGTCGGCGGGCTATGAACGGTGGGCAAAAATCCATAATCTGAAACAGGCTGCTAAAAGCATGAACTTCCTAACCGAAAACAAGATTGAGTATTATAGCGAACTTGAAAGCAAGATAGCCGATATTATGACCGCTCATGACGCGGCGGCAAAGGCGGTTAAGGAAGTGGAACAGCGTATGTCTGATTTGTCGCTGCTTATCAAGCACACCACCACATACCGACAGTTAAAACCGATTTACGATGAATACCGAAAATCGCCGGACAAGGAAAAGTATCTGCGGGGGCATGAAAGCGAAATTATCCTGTTTGAAGCTGCGGCAAGGGCATTAAAGGAAATGCAGATAAAGAAGCTGCCCGATCTCGCCGCGCTGCGCAAGGAGTATAGAAGCTTAAACGACAGGAAAACCAAATTGTATGAAGATTATCGGCAAGCCAAGAAGCAAATGCAGGAATACGGCGTTGTCAAAAAGAACGTCGATAGTATTCTTTACCCGTCCCAAAGCAGGGCGCGGGAGCAGGAGCGATAAGGCGCAAAACATGGGGTGGCAAGTGGAATGTTAAGGGCTGAAAACGCCTGTGTTTCTGCGGCTTCCAGCGCATGAAAACGACATAGACGATAAAGTATATTCAAACCCGCAAAAACGGCTTTCTAATTGTCCACGCAAGGACAAAAAAAGAACAGGGGCGCGGTGCCGGAAATCGGCAACCGCGCCCCTGTTCTCTATGGGCTATTCCTCGTCGGTCAAGATAAACTCCCTTTCGGAAAACTCGCTGTCCGTCATGGCTTGCA
>ENA-OOQX01000248-OOQX01000248.1-human-gut-metagenome-genome-assembly--contig:-NODE-248-length-22777-cov-2.121600_pt1 | contig 22777 bp, 23 predicted proteins | sample MGYA00241267_ERZ501173 | MGnify/ENA primary metagenome ERZ501173 (study PRJEB25962, sample SAMEA2042500) | human gut metagenome | biome: human gut; feature: human-associated habitat; material: faeces... | reverse complement strand
CGCCGACGGCATCGCCGCACTGTTCATCTTCTTCCTGCTCTATCTGGTTCTTGCTGGAATATCTATTTTACATTTAGAATTATCTAAATCAAGTGGTAAATGTTCTTTTTCACTCATATTCATTCTTTCTATATATAATGATATATTACATTTTCCATTATAATTTAATCTATTTAAGACATCAATATAAACTGGAATTAACTCATCAGATGCATTTATATTTATATTTTTTACTTTATTTTCATTCAAATATTTAATAAATTGATAAGCATTTATAACACTTTGATGATTTCTTTTACTTGCATCATATATTTCAAAATTTAACATACCTATATTATTAAACTTTTTATTAATAGTAAAATTATAAAATTCATCACTAGTAATTTTAATTACTTTACCACTTATCTCACATACATTTTTAGGCAATAATTCTTCTATATTTTTCATATAATGCACCTCTTTTTTCACGATTATATATTTTATAAAAATTTAATAAATTAGTCAATAAAAAAACATTTAGAAAGTTCTAAATATTTAATCTATCTTAATAAATGGTTCAAGTAAATCATATCCAAAGAAATATACTAAAGATGCAATTAAAACAAGTGCGACTATTAAACCTACTTGAATTTTTAATATTCTATTATCTTTTTTAGTTTCTTCTTTTTTTATTTCTTCTTCTGCAATTTGTTCTTCTTTTTCATGAACATCAAATAGTCTATTTACATCAATAACAGTTCCTTCTGTATCTTGATTTTGAGTACTATCATTATCAAAAATTGTACCCTTAATTTCTTCACTATTATTACTAGTTTCATCTAATGTTTCTATATTATCATCTGTTGCTTCTTCAAAATCAATCATTTCAAAATCATCATTTATTTTCTTTTCTTCATTCATCTTTTTATTCTCCTTTATACAAAATTTACTAATATATCGTTTAACACATAAAAATATTTTTTAGGTACATATATATTTATTTTATCATCAATTAATAATCCTTTATTAATTAATTCTTTTATAACTTCTATTTCATTTATATTTATACCATATTTTTTATTAAAATTATCTTTATTTATTCCATTTGTAAGTCTTAAACCTAATATAAATTCATACTTTATTTCATCTTCTTTAGTAAGTACTTCTTCTTGCCTTTCATAACTACCACTTATATATTTAGATAAATTTCTAGTATTTGTATACCTTATATTATCTATATAACCTGCTGCTCCTAAACCAAATCCATAATATTCATTATTTTTCCAATATGTTAAGTTATGTCTTGATTCATAAGAGGTAATAGAATAATTACTTACTTCATATCTATGATATTTATTTTCTAATTTTTTATCTATAAGATCATACATATCACTATCAAGATCATCAGATATATACTTTGTATTATCAATATAAAGTTTAGTATTTTTTTCTATTATTAACGAATAACAAGATATATGTTTTATATCAAGTTTAAGTATTTTTTCTATATCCTCTTCTAATTCATCTAAACTTTCATTTTTTAGTGCATACATTAAATCTACATTTATATTATCAAAATACTTTTTAGCAAGTTCTACCTTTTCTTTTATTATATCAGATGTATAATTTCTACCTAAATATTTTAAATATTTATCGTTAAATGATTCTATTCCAATACTTAATCTATTTACTTTATTTTCTTTTAATTTTTCTAATTTTTCTTCTGTTATATCTTCTATATTTACTTCAAATGTGAATTCATAGTCTTTACTTAATTTAAATATTTTAACAATAGAAAATAATTTATTTAATTCTGAAACACTTAAAGAGGAAGGTGTTCCACCACCAACATAAATTGTATCTAATATTTCATTCTTATAATTATTAGTAATCTCTTTTTCTAATGCACCTAAATATTTTTTAACAAAATTTTTATTATATAAAAGTTTACAAAAATCACAATAATTACAAATATTATTACAAAAAGGTATATGTATATATGCACTTTTTACCATAATTATCTTCCTCTATTCAATAAAAATTATACCATATATAAAAAGAAAAAACTATTGTTTAAATAGTTTTATTTTACATTTTTAATATTTTCTTCTTTTGAATTTTGTATTCTATGTTTTGCATACATATCTTCAAGACGTGAAAGTCTTTCTTTATCTGCAAATCTTTTTACTCCATCATATATTGTTGATGATGGTACACCAAACATTTTTTCTGCTTCTTCATAAGTTAAATCCTTATCAAGCATCTCATCTATTAAACATAAAACTTTTTCTTTACCTAGATAAGAATTACCTTTAGTTGATCCTGTTTTACCACCTTTTATTTGTCCATCTAAAGTTATACCCATTTGTGCTTCTTTTACCTTTTTAAATAGTTCTATATCAATACTTTGAAGTTTATCTTTGCTATTTAAATATTTTTTTATTGAACTAGGTGACATATTAAAATGCTCTGCCGTTTATATAATAGTTGTATTATTATCTACTATATAATTTGCGACTGTTATTATTTTTTCTTCCATATTTTTATCCATATTAATCCTCCACGCTTAGTACTTCAAGAAATGCTTCAGGAGGAAGTTCTACACTTCCAATTGTTTTCATTTTCTTTTTTCCTTCTTTTTGCTTTTCTAGTAATTTTCTTTTTCTTGAAATGTCTCCACCATAACATTTTGCAAGTACATTTTTTCTATTTGCTTTTATATCACATCTAGCAATAACTTTATTATTACAACATGCTTGAACAGGCACTTCAAATAATTGTCTTGGAATTATTTCTTTTAATTTTTGAGTAATTGCATTACCTCTTTTATATGCGAAATCTTTATGAGTAATAATAGAAAATGCATCAACTATATCACCATTAAGCATTATATCAACCTTAACTAGATCACTTTGTTTATTACCAATAAATTCATAATCAAATGATGCATAACCTTTTGTTGTACTTTTTAATTTATCAAAGAAATCATATACTATTTCAGAAAGTGGAAGTTCATAGTGTATATTTACTCTTGTATCAATGTAATCCATATTTATAAAATTACCTCTTTTATTTTGACATAATTCCATAACAGGTCCTATAAATTCACTTGGTACAAATATATTTGTTTTAATATATGGTTCTTCTATTTTACTAATTACTTGTCTATCAGGAAGTTTAGTTGGATTATCAACATAAACTATATCACCATTTGTAAGCGTTACTGTATAAATAACTGATGGACTTGTAAGTATTATTTCAATATTAAATTCTCTTTCTATTCTTTCTTTTATTATATCCATATGAAGAAGTCCTAAAAATCCACATCTAAAACCAAATCCTAGTGCTTTACTTGTTTCAGGTTCAAATGTAAGTGATGCATCATTTAATTTTAATTTTTCAAGTGCATCCCTTAAATCATTATATTTATTTGTTTCTACTGGATAAATACCTGAATATACCATTGGTTTTATTTCTTTATAACCTGGTAATACTTCTTTAGCAGGATTATCATCAAGAGTTATTGTATCACCTATTTTTACATCACTTATTTTTTTAATAGATGCACAAACATAGCCAACATCACCAGAAACAAGTTCTTTTACCTTTTCTTCTTTTGGAGTTGATACACCAAGTTCTGTTACTTCGTGACTTGCTCCTGTACTCATAAATCTTATTTTGTCTCCTACTTTTAATTTACCATCCACTATTCTAGTTTGAATAACTACTCCTCTATATGAATCAAATACACTATCAAAAATAAGTCCTCTAAGATTTGAATTTATTTCACCATTTGGACATGGAATTCTATCTATTACAGCATCAAGTAATTTATCTATACCAAAACCTGTTTTTGCACTTGTCAAAATTATTTCATCATCACTAAATCCAAGTACTTCTCTTAGTTCTTTTTTTACTTTATCAACATCAGCATTAGGTAAATCTATCTTATTTATAACCGGTATTATAGTTAAATCATTTTCTAAAGCTAAATATACATTTGCGAGTGTTTGTGCTTCTATTCCTTGTGCTGCATCAACTACTAAAATTGCTCCTTCACAAGCAGCTAAACTTCTTGATACTTCATATGTAAAATCTACGTGACCTGGTGTATCTATTAAATGAAGTGTATAACCTTTATAATTTAACTTAACCGCATTAAGTTTTATTGTTATTCCTCTTTCTCTTTCAAGATCCATATTGTCAAGCATTTGATCTTTTGATTCCCTTTTTGTAACTGCACCTGTTAATTCAAGCATTCTATCTGCTATTGTACTTTTTCCATGATCTATATGCGCAATTATTGAAAAATTTCTTATTTTATCTTGATTCATATTTCTTCACCTAGAAATAATTATACAATAAATAAAAGAAACTAACAAGGTTTCATTTACTTGTTAGTTTACAATACTATTTACTATAGAATTTTTTACCATTAATGTATGAATAAAAATTATTAACACCATTTTCTGTTACATTAATATATAAGTCATTATATGAATTAAATGTTACATTCTTATCTAATGTTACTACAACTTTTTTCTCTTTTATGTTATAAAGCTCAACCTTATCATCATATTTTAGTTGTATTATATCACTAGGTATTGATGATGATACAAACACTTTTTCTATAATATTTTCTTTTAATACTTTTCCATTTTCAGCAAGCAGCATATATTTACCATCTTTATATACTTGCCAAAAATGAATTTTTTTATCATTTGTAATAATAGAAAAAATTGAATTTGAATCATAATCATCACTTACTTTTTCAAATTTTTTATTTATTATGTATTCTTTTTTTCCATCTTCTGAAACTAACATATAATCAGAATAACCAGTTTTTAATTTTACATAAGATATTTTATTTACAGCATTTCCTGAAAAATCATAAAAATTATATCCATAACAAGTTGAGTTATCATAACAAGGAATTTGTTTTTTTGAACTCATAATAATTAATGAATTGTCATAATTGTTTTGTAAAGATGTATCATTGTTAGAAAATAGTGAAACTAATGTATCATCTTTCTTGCTTAATTTACCATCTTTGTAAAAACTATATGTTGACTTAGTATAATCATCTTTTTTTAAATAATTTTTGGTATCCTTGTAGAAAAATACAGTATCATTTACTACGTTACCAGCTTTATCATATAATGTATATGTACTATTTCTAGCAGCAAATCCATCATCTAATATATCAAGTCCATTACTTGCTTCAACACCATCAAGTATTAACTTATCATTCTTATATACATTATATTTATTATTTTTTAAATAAACACTTATAATATCGCCTTTATGTGTATTAATATAATTTTCACCATCTAAAGTAATTATTCTTTTTCCTTCATCTAAATTATATATATATGTTTTATTATCAATAAACATTTCACAAAATAAATCTTTACATCTTAAGTCGCTATATGATGTATTTGAATTACTATTTATTTCATCTATCTTTTTACCATTATAGTCAAATAATATAATTGCATTGCTTAACGTTGCTTTATACATATTTGAATCATCTGATGATTCATCTAAATCAAACTTATAATCGTCTGTTTTAAAAACTTCTTTTCCTTTTGAATTTAATACATAATTTGTACTTTCATTTGATGCTTTATAAAGTGATTCAATTTGTGATATATGAGAATACTTACCATATTTTACAACAAATTTACCACTAGTATTTATAATTCCATATTGTCCATCATCATTTTTAACAACTGATGATCCATTATAAAAATCACATTCATTTGAAAAATCAAATTTTGTTATTTGCTTTCCTACTGCATTAAACACAGCATATTTTCCACTATTATCAGAAATACAAAAAGCATTTTTATTTGATATAGTTTCATTATTATTCTCATCTTGAATTATATTATTATTTTTCTTATTAAGAAATATGAGTGAAATTATAATGACAACTAAAACTCCAATAAAAATTAAAATTATATTTCTTAAACCTTTTTTATCTCCCATATTTTTACCTCCATCTTCTTTTTCATAATAACATATCAAAAATGCGTGTTCAATAAAATAATTGCTTTAATCGTAAAATAATGTAAACTATTCAATTAATTTTTCTACTACTTTAAACGTTTTTTCAAGACCACCAGATATTCCATTATTAATCATATCTGATAATGTATTACCTATATCTGTTACTTTATTATCATATTTTTTTGTATTATCAGTTAAATATTTTTTAATATCTACTTTTTTCCCTTCCTTTAAATCTTTTTCAAACTCTTTCATTTTTTCATTAGTAAGGGTTGTTTCTTCTTTTTTCTCATATTCATAATAACCAGAAACAGATGCTATATAAAAAGATATATATAGTGTAAATAATACGAATATGATTGTATTAAAGATTTTTTTAGGTTTTATTTTCATTTATCATCACCATTAATATATTTATTAAATATAAATGTTAATGCTTCGATTGTATTTGTTACCTCTTCTATAGTATTTTCTTTCGCACCAAGTTCAATTAACATTATATTTTTATTTAAATCTTGGTTATAATACGCTTTTCTTTCATAAATACCTCTAGATAATCCTGGATAATATTTATCCATTAATGTATCTAATTCTGTCATATTTTTCTTATTTTCTAAATAGTTTTCATTTTTTGTACCTAATACAAATAAAACTCTTGCATAATTTTTATTATTTATTGTACATGTTGAAATATTTTTATCAACTGAATCTCTATGCATATCTATATAATATTTAATACTCTGATATTTATTTATTTTTTCTTTTAAAAATATCCTAGTAGTATTATAAAAATCATTATCACTTATTCCGGATATTCTATTAAATTCATTTATATTAGTATCTTCTACAATTGTATTTATATTACTTTTATTTAAGCTTTCCGCAAGTAAATAAGATGCCATAAGAACATTTGGGTTTATATTAGAATTTTCAAATCCACTATTAGAATATGTTTCAAGTTGATGTGTATTATATAAATATATAACAGGGTTTTCTTTATCTTTTAATGGATTTTCAACATATGATGTTATTTTTTCATATACAGATGCATTATAATCATCTTCTTTTGCTTCAGCATCTTTTGTATATTTATTTTTTGTTTCTTCTTTTGATGATTTTATATTATTAGGTAAAAGAGTTGTAGGATCTTTTAAATCAATATTTGATACCATTTTTAAACTTTCTTCTAATAATATTTTTTTATTATCCTTTTTATATGCAGCACTAAGTAAATAATCAACATATTTCTTATCTTTTATATCTATGTCTTTTTTTGATAAAACATTAAATGTAAATGAATAAGACAGATATATTGCGAATATAAAAATTAATAATTTAAATATTTTTTTAGGAAAATTCTTCTTTTTTTTACTATGATTTTTTAATTTAGCCCTTTTCATAGAAATCACCCTATAAATAGAATAATCCCTGTATTTTAAATAAAGTGTCGATATATATTAAAATTTAAAAAGTTTACACTTTTAAGTGTGTAACTTTGTCATGAAGTGCATTATTTATTCCAGTTGATATTACATTTGCGAGCCTATCAATAACAAAATCTATTTCTTTTGGTGTAACTATCATATTATATCCAACTGGATTTATAGCCTCTATTAATAATGATTTAAAGTCTTCTTCTTTTAAAGTCCCAATTAAACCAAAAAGATTGTTTTTTTCATCAATTTCAAGATTATTTTTATCTATATTAGTTCTTACTATTTTTAATTTTTCTTTTGGATTATCCATATTATTTTTCATATAACATATATAATTTTCTAAATATTTAAGTGTATCATTTACTATTGTTACTGTATCTACTACAGTTGGAACACCAACCGCAAATACAGGTATATTAAGTACATCTTTACTAATTTCTTTTCTAGTATTTCCAATTCCTGATCCAGGATTTATTCCAGCATCCGTTATTTGAATTGTTTTATTTACTCTATCAACATTGGATGCTTTTAGTGCATCAACCACAATTACAAAATCTGGTTTTATTTCTTTTATAAGTGCAGATATAATATCACTAGTTTCTATTCCTGTTTGCCCCATAACACCAGGATTAAATGCAGATACTACTCTAAAACCATCTTCTACATTTATTCCAAGAGAAAACAAATGATTTGTGACTATTATATCATTAATAGAAAGTGGTCCTAGTGAGTCTGGAGTACTTTTTTCATTTCCAAGACCAATTATTATGCATGATGCACTAGATGGTATATTATGACTTTCTATCATTTTTTTTAGCTCACTCGTAAAAACTTTTTCAACATTTATAGAATTATTATAATCAGTCACATCATCAAACGATATTGTTATATATTTGCCACATTTTTTATTAAACTTATCTTGATTCTCTTTTGTTACATCTACTGTAAATACTTTTATTCCATTTTCTTTTTCTTCTTTTAACTTTTCAAGTTCTTCATTATTTACTTCATCAATAGCTAAATCTGTCCTCATATTCATAACATTTAAATCAATATTATGGCTCACTTTTCATCACCTCTTTACTATTTTTACCAAAAATCACAATTATTATTGATTTTTTATTGTAAATTTGATAAAATTAAGTGAGTTAAAGGTCATGGAGGTGAAAAAATGGCAAATATTAAGAGTGCAAAAAAAAGAATTAAAGTTAATGAAACTAAAAGAGCTAATAATGTACCTGTAAAATCTGTTATGAAAACAACTATAAAGAAAGCTTTAGTTAATCCAAGTGAAGAAACATTAAAAGAAGCAAACAAAAAAATTGACAAGGCTTTAAATAGTGGAATTATTACTAAAAATAAAGCAGCTAGACAAAAATCTCGTATAGCTAAAAAATTAAATAACAATAATTAATATCTTTCATAGATATTTTTTTTATTTTCTGATATTATAATATTAGGTGATTACATGAAAAAGAAACTTATTACTATTATCTTTTTTCTAGTCTGTTTAAATATTGTAGATGCTAAATTTTTAAATTATAGAGTTCATGATTATGCAGAAAAAATTATTTTAAATAATGATTATAAAATTATAACTAATTTAAATGCACTTGAAACAAATGAATATAAACAAAAAAATTTCAGTTCATATGTTAGTGAAACAAATGACTTCTCCCCTAAATCAAAACAAGATTTATTAAATATATATTATACTGTCTTAAATAATGGTTGGGATAATTTTTCATTTTATTGTGATAAAAGCTATAGTACATGTATTAGTGATATGGAAGAACTTGCTAAAGACAAAACTAAGTTTTCTTATATTAACCAATTAGTACACCCTTTTAACACATTTGAAACAATTGAAACAAATTATAGTACAAATGGAAGAATAGATATCAAGATAAATAAAAAATATTCTAATGAAGACATAGAGAAAATAAAAAATAAAATGAATGAAATAACTTTAAAACTAAACATTAATTCTTATAATGATGTTAATGACAAAATTAAAGTATTTCATGATTATATAGCAGAAACTAATAAATATGATAAAGACAAAGAAGATGGTGGAAATTCTATATATCATTCTGATACTGCAATTGGAACTTTATTCGAAGGTGAAAGTATATGTAGTGGATATACTGATACACTCGCAATATTCTTAAATATGCTTTCTTTAGATAATACTAGAGTTTCAACAAGTGATCATATTTGGAATGTAGTTAACATAAATAATAAATGGTATCACATAGATTTAACTTGGGATGATCCAATTGTATCTACTGGTAAAGATGTAGTTATATATGATTATTTCTTAATAACAACAAATGAATTAAAAAACAAAAATGATGGTGAACATAATTTTAATGAAGAATTTTATAACTTTCTATATTAAAAACGACTATTTAAAAAAATAGTCGTTTATTTTATTTTCTACATCATTTATAGTATTATCAAAATTATTAAAATCTACATTAAACCAATTTAAATTTAATTTATTATTAAACCATGTATATTGTCTTTTGGCATAATGCCTACTATTTTTTTTGATTAAGTCAACTGCTTCTTCTTTTGATATTTTTTTATCAAAGTAAAGAAATAATTCCTTATATCCTATAACAGTTCTTAAGCTTTTTGCATCTCTATTTTTATTATAAAAATACTTAGCTTCATCTTCTAATCCATTTTTAAGCATTATATCTACTCTTTTATTAATTCTATCATATAAAATGCTTCTATCGACCGTAAGACCAATAAAATAAACATTATCATATAAAAGATTATCACCAGTTTTATTTTCTGCATTATTTTCTAAATTAATTAATTCACGAATAAGTCTTCTGTTATTATTTTTGTCTACCATTGAATTCGGATTTATCTTATATATTTTATCTAATAATTCAGAGTTTGTTAAATTATCATATTTATGACTATCTTCTTCTTTATTAAATCTATAATCATATAATAATGCTTTGATATAAAGTCCTGTTCCACCTACAATAATTGCATTTTTATTTTTGTTTAACAAATTATTAAGTACCCTTCTAGCATCTATTTGATAATCATATACTGTATAATCTTCATCATATTCTTTTATATCAAATAAATGATGAGGAATACCTTCTTTTTCTTCTTCTGTTACTTTTGCAGACGCTATATCTATTTTTTTATATACTTGTACACTATCTGCATTAATTATTTCTGCATTATATTTTTTAGCAAGTTCTATACTTAATTTTGTTTTACCTACGCCCGTTGGTCCCGCTATTACTATAATCATAATTTCACCTTTTTTCTAATATTTTAAATGTTTTCCATTTTGGATCATCATTATATATTTCATTTATTATTTCTTCAAAAATTACTTTCTTTGCTAAATGAACTACAAATCCTGCCATAACTCCTACTTAATTTTGTTTGACAATATATTTGTTTCATATTTTAGTAATGAATTTATGAATAATTTTTAATAATACTATCTAGTTCTCTTTTATATCTATAAACATATTCAACATTTTGTGCATGTTCTGTTTTTATTGTTTCGCCATCTTGATATATAACATTATTTTTAGGAAATAATTCTATATATTTATCTATATATTTTTTCCCTATTGAGCTTGCAATACGTCTCATTGCAGTTTCTGTTACATGATGTAAACACATATTTTTTTCATTTTCATTATCTGTATTTGAATAATTATAATATTCTTCATCATAATCAATAGGTTCTAAAATATTAATTTTTACATCATTATCTGTAGGAAAATAGTTATCTAACTCTTCTATTTCCCCGTCTATTTTTATAGAAACAGGTATTATACTTGGTTTAAATTCATCACTAATTGAAGAAAATAATATTCTTGCAGCGCCTGTTCTACCTTTATAAATATTCCCATCATCTTCAATATATGCTCCTTCAGGAAAAATACTAAGAATATGACCATCTTTTAGTAACTTTGCTGAATAGTCCAAACACATTTGTGAGTATACTTTTCCTCCATGAGCCTCTATTGGAAAACCGTTTAAATATTTATTTACAACATTTTTTCTTAAGGTATCATTCTTATACATTAACCTTGAACTTATTAAACTAATAATATCTTTATCTATAACGCATGGAACATAAAATATATCCATTAAGCAACTATGATTAGATACAAGAATTGCAACTTCATTTTCTTTAATATTCTCTAATCCACTTGCACTTATGTTTAATTTTTCTCTTAACTCTCTTAATTCAGCAAGTTTACTTTTCATTATTTATCTCCTCAAACACTAGTTCACTCATTATTTTATGTCCATCAAAATTATAATGTAATCCATCATCAAATAAAGGAATATTATTTATAAATATACTTTTAAGATTATTTTTTTGAAAATAATCTATTATTTCTTTCCTCTTAGTCTCACTATTTTTATCAAAGATTATACTTGCATTTACTTTATAATCAAAATTAGCTGGCAAGATATAAATAATATCTGGAAATTTACTATTAAAATACTTCTTTCTATCATCTATATCTTCATACATATCAGAAATAGTTTTTTTATACCATAATAAATCCTCTATTACTTTTTCTGAACTTTTGTTATATTTCATTTGTAAATCGTTTGTTCCAAGAGAAATTATTAATGTATCAACAGGAGCATTGGTCCTAAAAGTTGATATAAAAGATTCTTTGCCATTTTTATATTTTTTTAAAGTTTCTTCATTCCCTGCAAGTCTACCTGGTAACCCCTCTTGTAAAATTTTATATTCACTTCCAAGTTTTCTTTGAAGAATATTAGGCCACTGTTTTTCATCTTCTATTCTTTTACCTAATATAAAATTATCTCCCCAAGTATTTGAATCACCATATATTAATATTTTTTTCATTATTTTTACCTCCTTAAACTGCTCTTTTAAATAGTTTATCTAATTCATATTTTGGATAATGTATTATTGTTGGTCTACCATGTGCACAGTTAAAAGGATTTTCACACTTTTTTAACCTTTCAATTAAAGTCTTCATTTCTTCCATAGAGATTGGATCCCCTGCTTTAATAGACGCTTTACATGCCATCATTGCAGAAATACTATCATTAAATCTTTCTAAATCAAAATTCTTATTCATAGTTATTATCTTTTCTAGGCAGTTCTTGATAAATACTTCTTCTAAACCTTCTTTAAACCAAGTAGGATGTGCTTTAACAATAAATGAATTCATACCAAATTCTTCAATATCAATACCTAAACTTTTTATAAAATCCATATGTTCTTTTATTATTAAAAATTCTTCCTTAGGATATTCTAAATTTATTGGAAATAACATACTTATTGTATCTTTAGTAGGATTTGCCATTGCTTTTTTATATTTTTCATAATTTATTCTTTCTGCCGCAGCATGTTGATCCATCAAATACATTCCTTTTTCACTATGACATACAATATATACACCAAGTACTTGTCCAACAGGTTCCATAAGTGGGAATTCTCTTTTTTGTTCTTCTTTTGTTTCTGTTGGTTGATAGTTATAATCATTTTCTTCTTCTTTTATAATATTATCATTAGATGAAAAATCAAGTACATATTCTTTTACTTCTTTTTTTTCTTCATCATTTACATTAATAGTTTCTATTATATTATCAACTTTTACGCTAGAATTATCTACTGTAGGCGCTAAAAAATGAGAATTTAATGCTTCTTTAATCTTTTCAAAAACTAAATTTTTTAAGTCATCAAAATTACTAAATTTAATATCCATTTTTGATGGATGAACATTAACATCTGTTAATGACGGATCAACATCAATATTTAAAACTACTACTGGATACCTATTATCAAATTTATATTTATGATATGCATCATTTATTACTTTATTAAGTTCCGAATTTCTAACTACTCTTCCATTTACAATAGTTATTATATGATTTCTATTAGACTTAGTAACTTCAGGAAGTGATACATAACCATATACTTCATAATCATTTGTTTCACCTTTAACTAAAAGCATTTTTTTAGAAGTTTTGACTCCATATATATCATTTATTGTTTTAAGTAAATTACCGCTTCCACTAGTTTTAAGTACAATATTACCATCATTAATAAGTGTAAACCTAATATTTGTATGTGATAGAGCCTCTCTACTTACAACCTGCGTAACATTAGCAAGTTCTGTATATAAACTATTTAAATACTTAAGTCTAGCAGGTGTATTATAAAATAAATCTTTTACTTCTATAATAGTACCTCTTCTCATTTCACCATTTTCTTTTTTTACTAAATCTCCTGCTTCAAGTGTATAAATAACACTATCTACTCCATCACAAGAAGATATAACAACGTTTGATACACTTGCGATTGATGGAAGTGCTTCACCTCTAAATCCTAATGTATTTATATTAAACAAATCATCCTCATCTTTAATCTTACTTGTTGCGTGTGAACCAAAACAAAGAAGTGCATCATCTTTGTCCATTCCAATACCATTATCAGTTACTTTTATTGATTTTACACCTGATGATTTCAATTCTATTTTAATTTCAGTACTTTTAGCATCAATACTATTTTCTACAAGTTCTTTAACAACTGATGCACATTTTTCTACTACTTCACCAGCCGCTATTTTATTTGCGAGTGATTCACTCATTACTCTTATTTTTCCCATATACTACCTACTTCCAATAAACTGTAATATAATAAAAAAGATTATTAATCTTTTTTCATAACTAATTTCATATTATCTGAATTTAATAATTTATTATACTTTTCTAATTCTAAATTAACTGTAGATTCGTCCAAATCAAATTTTTCATGAGTTGAAGGCAAATCTTTTTTAAATTCATCATTATTTAATTTTTCCATAAAATTATTCATAAACTTTTCACTAGAAGATTTATTATTTTCATTTAGCTTACCTAGAAATCCTCCTGTTATCGAATCTATCACGATTAACGGTGTATAAACTTCATCAATTGAATCAGTATTAATTTCACAAATTTTTGATCCACCTATACTTACTAATGTATTAAAAAATCTATCAACATTTTGTTTTCTCTCTATTAAAAAGTCAATCACAACTTTATTATCTCTTCTATATACCTCATCTAATGATGCATTCATTATGTATAGTTGATCAACCTCTTTAAAATCATCTCTAAGCATTTTCATTCTTTTTTGAAATTCTTTTTCTGACATTTGTCCGTTATCATATAATTCTTGATAAAAGAAATAACTATCAATAAGTCCATTCTCCATAATAATTATATCTGGATTTTCTTTTTTTGCGTCATCTAAATCTTTTTTTATTGCTTCTATCATATGATCATTAAATTTTAATGATGGCATATTTCTTACATTTTTATATGTTAAATCAGTAACAGGATCATCTAATACTTTAACAGTTATTCCTTGTTCACTAAAAAATTCTTTTATTTTTTCAATACATAAAGTCTTTCCTGTTTTAGGTAATCCGCATAATTCTATTACATAAGGTTCTACTTTTTCACTTGATATTATATCCTTAATTTTATTTCTTTTAATTAGTGATTTTTTAATTTTTTCTAGTCTTCTAATAATTGTTTTTCTTTCCATATCATCTGAATCAAAATCATATTTTACCATATTCCCACCTCTAAAATATCTATCTATAAATATTATATTAATAAAAACAATATATGTATAAATTAATTATAACAAAAAAGAAAAAGAATTCAATGATTTTTATTATTCTTTTTCTCCTAACTCAAATAAAATTAGTTATTATTTGTATATCGTTTTACTTGTTCTAATTCACTTTCTAAATTACTTCTATAATTTAATTTAACTATTTCCTCTTCTAAAACACCAAGTTTTTCTAAATACTTTTTTAATATTTCTAATTCAATACTAGGATTTAATTTTATACTATTATAATTCTCTATAACACTATTTATATATTCATTTCCTATATTTGATAATTTTGTTTGATATTCTTTTTTTAATTCTTCATTCATATTTGGATCTATTTTATCGGTAACCTTCTTTATTTCAATAAAAAATTCATTTGAAACAATTTTATTATCTTTTTTAGACATACCATTTTCTTTTTTAGAAAGTTCAAGTGGCTCAGAATTATTATCTTCATATTTATTTTTCAATTGTTTTTCTAGGTATAAAATATCATACAATGTTAATGATTTAATACTTTTATCTTTTAATAAATTATATAATGGTATTAACTCATTTGCTACTCTCTCATTATTTTTTATATCATACATATTATACCTTGAATAAACCCTTAGTCTTTCACTTGTATCAAATACAAGACATTTTCTCCATCCCGAATATTTTACAATGGAAAAACGTGGTTCAATCGTTGATAGTATTTTATAATCTTTAGCATAATATCCATCTGTTATAATTGTTGCATATAAATCTTCTACTTTATATTTTCTCATAAAACCTCCTGTGCAATATATAATAACATAAAACTATATATATTGCTATATGCTATTTTGAATCTTCTTCTTTTAAATATTCTCTTAATGACTGAACAACTTCTTCTGGAAGTACTTTCTTTAATTCTTCATCACTAGCATTTTTTATACCTGTTAAATTTTTAAATTCTTTAATTAATGCTTTTCTTCTTTTTTCACCTATTCCAGGAATATTATCTAATACTGATGAAAGTGATCCTTTACTTCTTATTTCTTTATGATAACTAATCGCAAATCTATGAACTTCTTCACTTATTTTTTCTAAGAAATGGAATAAATTACTATCCTTTTCTATTTCAATTTCTTTTTCATCTGAAACAAGCACACATATTCTATGTTTATCATTCTTTTGCATACCATAAACAGGTATATCTAAACACAAATTATCAAGTATTTCTTTACATGCATTTATTTGAATAAGTCCACCATCAACTAATATTAAATCTGGTTTAATTAAATTATCATTAATTACTCTTGAGTATCTTCTTTCTATTACTTCTTGCATTAAATGATAATCATCTTTTGCATCACTCTTTATTTTATACTTTCTATAATCTTTTTTACTTGCTCTTCCATCTACAAATACAACCATACCACTTACAGTATAAGTACCAAATAGATGTGAGTTATCAAATGATTCAATCCTATGAATAGTAAATCCTAACTTTTCACTTAATTCTTCATTTGCTTTTACACTTCTATCTAAATCATTTTTAATTAAATCAAATTTTTCCATTATCTTAATTTTAGCATTTTCTTCTGCCATATCTATTAAATGTTTTTTAGGTCCTTTACTAGGAGATAATACTTTTACACCTAGTGCATCTGATAAAAGATCTAAGTCTAAAAAATCGGGTACAAGAATTTCTTTAGGTAAATCATTATTTTCATAAAACGATAATATAAAGTCATTTAAACATTCTTCTTTTTCTTCATTTTGTTCATAAATGTAACTATTTCTTTCAACTAGCCTACCACTTCTAGAATGAAATACCTGCATAGATATATACCCCTTATATTCATAAGCATTAAATATATCTCTATTTACATTATCAGTTAAATCTATTTTTTGTTTTTCAAGTACTTTATCTATATAATCTAATAATTCTTTTATTTCTCCTGCCTTTTCAAAGTTTAATTTTTCTGATGCGTCATACATATCTTTTTTTAACTTAATTACTATATCATTATAATTACCATTTAAAAAGGAAGTTATTTCTTTTACCATTTCTTCGCATTTTTCTTTATCTACATTTTTAGTACAATATCCAAGACACTCACCTATATGATAATATAAACATGGTTTATCAGGAAATGTTTTACATTTTCTAAGAGGATATATTCTATTTAACATATTTACAATACTTCTTGCAGCATATGAACTAGGATATGGTCCAAATAATTTAACATCTTTTTTTACTCTTTTATGCCTTGGTCTTACAATATCAAGTTTTGGATATGGAATAATTGTAAGTGCTATATATGGATATGATTTATCATCTCTAAAAATAATATTATATTTAGGATCATATTTCTTTATTAAGTTAATTTCTAAAAGAAATGCCTCTTTTTCTGACTCTGTAACTATATACTCAAATGTTGATATATTTGAAACAAGTGCTTTTGTTTTACCTGTTTTCTCTCCTCTAAAATAACTACTTACTCTATTTTTAAGTATTTTTGCTTTACCTACATAAATAACCTTACCTGTATTATCTTTCATAAGATAACAACCTGGTTTTCTAGGTAATAATGCAAGTTTACTTTGTATATGTTTTTTTGTATTTTCATCCATATTAATCATTCCTTCTAAATTAAAAAGATAAAAATGTTTATTTTTTATATATACATATTTTATCTTTTTCAATGTTTTCTTTTAACTTTTCACCAATAAGATTCATATCAACAACATCAAATGTATAAATGCATCTTAATTCATCTAGTTCTCTTTTTAATTTTAATGTAACATCACCTTTTTGCACTATTGCAATATCTATATCAGATTTATCATTATAATCCCCTCTTGCTCTTGATCCAAAAAGATAAACATATTCAATATTTTCATGTTTTTTTATAACATTAATTATATCATTAAATACTTCTTTTTTTAGTCCATACATTTTAAGATACTTCCTTTATTCTTTTTATAAATTTTTCAAATTCTAAAACATATTTATTAACTATATTATCTTTTATTCTATTTGCAGTATTTTCATCATATGTATGTGATGTTAAATTTCTATCTTCTAATATATCAAGCCAAAGTTCACCATTTTCTATTAAATCTTGTTTATATGATTCTTTTATTACACTTCTTGGTGAATATACTTCTAATACCAAGTTTTCATCTAAGTACTTTTTCATAAGTTTCCAAGATAATTCTGTTACAAATTCAAATCTTTGAATAATTGAATCCCTAAGACCATCTTTTATTATTTTATCTTTTTCTTTTTCATATGCCTCAATAATTATTTTTAAATTTTCAAAAGCTTTTTCTAATTGTTCGATTTTGTCATTAATAGACATAATAATCACATCCTTTATTAAATTATATCATATTTTTATAAATTATAGTATAATTGTTTTAGGTGAAAAAAATGTATATTATAAATAAGAATGCTGAAAATGAAATAATTATTAAAAAATCAAGATTTATTACAAAACTATATTATATTGAAGATGTAAATAACGTTAATGATATTATCAATGAACTAAAAAAAGAATACAAAAAATGTACTCATATTTGTTACTCATATATTATAGGACCAAATGCTAAAGCAGTTGATGATGGTGAACCATCTGGTACAGCTGGTAAACCTATTTTAAATGTACTTCAAAAAAAGAATATGACTAATGTTTTATGTGTTGTTATTAGATATTTTGGCGGAATTAAATTAGGTGCTGGTGGACTTGTTAGAGCATATACTAAAAGTGCATCAGAAGTAATAAAATTAGTTAATTTAATAGAAAAATAGAGATTAAAATGAAAATTAATCTTTTTTTATACTCTAAAATTTATATAAAAAAGAACCTAAAATTAATTTTTAAGTTCTTCTAATTTTACACTTACAAGTTTTGATACACCAGATTCTTGCATAGTAATACCATAAAGTACATCAGCATATTCCATTGTTTTCTTTTTATGTGTAATTATTATGAACTGAGTATCACCCTTGAATTCTTTTAAATATTTACCAAAATTATCTACATTTACTTCATCAAGTGCTGCCTCAACTTCATCAAGTATACAAAATGGTACTGGTCTTACTTTCAATATTGAAAATAATAACGCAATTGCAGTTAAAGTTTTTTCACCACCTGATAAAAGTGATATATGTTGTAATTTCTTTCCTGGTGGAAGTGCAATTATATCAATACCAGTTTCAAGAATATTAGATGGATCTGTAAGTTTAAGTTCTGCCTTACCACCATTAAATAATTTTCTAAATGTTTCATTAAATGCTTCTTTAATCTTATTAAATGTTGATGAAAATTTATCTTTCATTATGTCATCCATTTCAGTAATAATTTCTAAAAGAACATTTTCAGCATTTGTTAAGTCTTCTTTTTGTTTATTTAAAAACTCATATCTTTCTTTTACTCTATCATACTCTTCTATCGCGCCAACATTAACATCTCCTAGAGATTTTATTTCTCTTTTTAGAGTACTAACTATGCTTCTTGCTTCATCAGAATCAATTTCAAGAATATATTTTTCTTTTGCTTTTTCATAAGAAATAGAATAATCATTTGTAAGTATATTAAGTAAATTATCTATTTTAACATCTAATCTGTTAACTTTAATTTCATGACTCTTTAATTCTTCTTGAGCCTTATTATATTCTTGATTATTATTTTTAAGTGATGACTCATTATTTATTAAATCTTCATTTTCTAGTTCAATTTTTTTATGAATTTGATTAATTTCAATATTTAGTTCATCTCTTTTTTCTATTTCTTTATAATATTCATTTAATATTTTTTCTTCTTCATTAGTAATAACATTATTTACTATATTTTGATTATTAGATAATTCTGTCATTAAAGTACTTTTTTCATTTGTTAAATCATCTAATACATTATATTTATTCTTAAGTATTTCACTATTTGAATTTACACTAATAATTATAGAATTTTTTTCAAGTTCTAAATTAGTATAATTATCATCTACTTCATTAATTTTGTTTTCTATTTCTTTTATTTCAGAATCTAAAACATCAATGTCTTTTATTACATTTTCTAGTTCATATCTTTCACTTAGTATGCTACTCTTTTTAAGTGATCCACCTGTTATTGAACCACCAATATTTACAACTTCACCAGTCATTGTTACTACCTTATATCTATTTTTTAATTTCTTTGATATAAGATTTGCATTGTCTATATTATCAACGACAATGATTGTTCCAAGAAGACTTAAAACAATATTTCTATACTTAGTATCATATTTTACTAAGTTGGATGCTATATCAACAAAACCATTCATAGATTTTATAGTTTCATAGCTTTCACTATCAATACTTCTTGGTTTTATTACACTTATTGGGAGGAAAGTTGCTCTTCCAAGATTATTATTTTTTAAATATCTAACTGCTTCTTTAGCATCTTCTTCATTATCACAAACAATATGTGATACACTGCTCATCAAAGATACTTCAAGTGCTTCAGAATATTTTTCTTCAAATTCAAGTAATTTACCAAGTACACCATGTATACCTGTTAGTTTAGGATTATTGAGTACATTTTTTACACTATATGGAAGTGATGAATTATTTTCGAGTGAATTCATTAATACTTCTTTTCTATGTTTTTGAGCTGTTATTTCTCTTAATTTTTGATTTAATTTACTATTTAAATTTTCTTTATTTTTTTCTATTTCACTAAGTTTTATTTCAGTATTATTTAATTTTTCACCTATTACTTTATTATTTGACTTTTCTGATTCTATTTCTTTATTTAATGCTGATATTTGAGATTCAATTTTTAATATTTTTTCTTTTAAAGATATTATATTATCATGAAGTTTTACATCTTCCGAATTATATTTACTTCTTTCAGAAATCATTGCCTTTTCACCAGACAATTTTTCAGCATTAGCGCTTACCTTTACAAGTTCTTGTTGTTTTAAATAAAGTTCACTATTAAGTTTACTTATATTATTTTTTATTGTTTCAATCTTTGCTTGTTCACTAGAATTTTCTGATAACATTTTAGTAATTGAAAGTGTAAGTTCACTTACCTTTTCCTTGCTATATTTATATTCATAATTATATTTTTCAATATCATTTACAGTAAGAGCAATTTCTACATTTTCTAACTTTTCTTTTTTTTCCAAATATATTTTAGCATCTTCACTTTGTTTTTTTAGTGGTTCCATATTTGTATTCAATTCAGATATAATATCATCTACTCTTGCCATATTATCATGTGTTTTTGATAATTTTCTAAGAGCTTCATCTTTTCTTTTTTTATACTTAAGTACTCCTGATGCTTCTTCAAAAATAACTCTTCTATCTTCTGCTTTTCCACTTAATATATTTGCAACATCACCTTGTGATATTATGTTAAATGATTCTTTTGATGCACCTGTATCCATAAATAATTCTAATATATCTTTAAGTCTCGTTTTTGTATTATTTATAAAATACTCATTTTCACCTGTTTTATATATAGTTCTTTTTATTTGTACTTCATCATATTCAATATTTAAATATTTATCACTATTATCAAATACTAATGTGACAGATGCAAATGATGCGGCTCTTCTACTTTTACTACCAGTAAATATTACATCACTCATTGCCCCTTCACCACGAAGTTGTTTTACAGATTGTTCTCCTAAAACCCATCTTACTGCATCAACCACATTACTTTTACCAGAACCATTAGGTCCAACAATACCAGATATACCATTTGTAAGTTCTATATCTATTGTATCCGCAAATGATTTAAAACCACTCGCTTTTATCTCTTTTAAGTACATACTATCAACATCCTAATCTATTTTAATACTTATTAATTATACAATAAAGATAAAAATAAAGCAATGCTAAGAAATTAGAACTATCCTTTACAATATAATAAAATTAAAAAAGTTAATGACTTTTTCATTAACTTTTTATAAACTTCTTCTATTTCTCAAAAATTCTGGAATATCATATATATCATCATCAGATGAATCATCATCGTCATCATCAATCATATCAATAACTTGTGTACTCATTGTATTAGGAGTATTTGTAAGTGGTTCACCTACTTTATCAAATCCAGTTGCAATTACTGTTACAACTATATCTTCATCAAGTGCTTCATTAATAACAGCACCAAATATAGTATTAATATCAGTACCAGCAGCTTCTCTTACCACTTGTACAGCATCTTCAACCTCAAACAAACTTAAGTTCTTACCACCAGTTATATTGATAATAGCATCAGTTGCTCCTCTAATATCTTTTTCAAGAAGTGGACTACTTACTGATTGTTTAGCTGCTTCAACAGCTCTATTAGGACCTGTTGCACATCCTATACCAATAAGTGCATCTCCTTTATTTTCCATAACTGTCTTAACATCCGCAAAGTCTAGGTTTACAAGTCCTGTTACTGCGATTAAGTCAGATACAGATTGAACACCTAATCTAAGTACATTATCAACTTCTTTAAATGCATCAAGCATTGGAGTTGATTTATCTATTATATCTCTTAATCTATCATTAGGTATTACTATTAATGTATCAACATGTTCTTTTAATGCTTCAAGTCCTGCTAGTGCATGTTCTGTTCTTTTTCTTCCTTCAAATGAGAATGGTTTAGTAACAATACCTACTGTTAATGCACCAAGTTCTTGTGCAATTTCAGCAATTATTGGAGCAGCTCCTGTACCAGTTCCT
>ENA-OOQX01000223-OOQX01000223.1-human-gut-metagenome-genome-assembly--contig:-NODE-223-length-24235-cov-11.920223_pt1 | contig 24235 bp, 43 predicted proteins | sample MGYA00241267_ERZ501173 | MGnify/ENA primary metagenome ERZ501173 (study PRJEB25962, sample SAMEA2042500) | human gut metagenome | biome: human gut; feature: human-associated habitat; material: faeces... | reverse complement strand
TGGTCCTAATTTTAAAAAATACTTCTGGAAATGGTCCTAATTTTAAAAAATACTTCTGGAAATTTATTGCTAGGTCCCGCCGAAAATTGGATTTATTCCACTTTTTGCCAGAAACAGACCCCCCCTCTTTTCGTCATCTTGCATAAAGCATTGTAAACCTTTTTGTGCAAAACGTAAAATTCTATTTTTTTTGAAAAAATTGCTTGACAAATGACGGTGCATCGGTTATAATAATAAATGTCAACAGGACGTGGAACGGTTAACAAAACACCGCAACAAAAACGAAAGAAACAAATGTGAAAAATTTGTAAATTTCAAAAATCCTATTGACAAAAAGAAAAAAGTATGATACAATAGAAAAAAGAGGTGATAGAAAACCCCAAAAAAAACAAATGTGAAAAATTTGTAAATTTAAAAAATAGGGGTTGACAAAAAGAAAAAAGTATGATACAATAAAAACATGGAAAGGCGGTGAAAAAAAATGCGTGGTACAATAACATTGATAGACACCAACGGCAAAAAATATAGTTTTTACGCTGCAAAAATGGAATGTTTAGGCGGTGAAAAAAATGATTACTATTATAAGCCAGAAATCGGATTTTTCCGGTTTTTGGAAAAAACAGCAATCAATAACACTGCTAAAATTGACGTTATAGCAAACGCCAAAACTGTAGCAAGCTGCATGGTGAATTCACGCATAGGCGGAAAGAGTAATTATGTAGTAGCTCTGTCCACACCAGACGGGAAAACTATCGAAGAATACCTATTCAATAGGGATAATCCTATTCCTACGGATTGGTTATCGTTCGATACCGTAAAGCAAGAGTTCTTTTTACGGGCTTCGTCTACCAACTACGCTACACTTGTAGCAAGCGGAAGAAAACCTGTCAGAAGCTACACTATAGCTGACTTTACAAGAATGTCAGCAGAGGTGCTATCTGTCGCCAAAAATGGTGACTATGATAGAATACCGCAGAATATGGGACACGTCTTGGAAGTCCTACACTGCAAAGGCACAACCATAGCCGAAAAATTATCGGCATGGTGCTTAAAAGACGCTACTGCAAAATATGATGGGCAACTATCGTATTATACAGAGGACGGAAAAAGACACTGTCTAACTGTCGATTTCAAATGTGCTGTATCTGTTGCTATGGCAGATACAACCAAAAAGAAAAAAGCCTATGGAAACACTCATGGTATAAAGTATACCTGTTTCATGCCCACATTTTTAATGGGTTAAATCTATAATAACGCTGTCTTATCGGCATAACGGGGAGAAAGAGAGTTTATTATGTTTAACACTACTGACACCGCAACCGCAAAAAAGAATCTGTCCAACGTGGCACGTTATTTTACGGCACACAAGCACGATGATAACGAATTCCTGTTTGCTGTCCAATATGTCATAGAGATTCTGAAACACAACGCTGATGGGCTAACCGAAAGAACCTTTCAGCGGTGCTGGAACAATATGCTGGAAGTCATTCATCGCAATATCATGAACAGAGGGGAAAAAATGGTCAATTCTCTGATTCATATTCTGACAGTTGAAAATAAGGACAGATTCACGCCCGAAGAGATTCGGGATATAGTAGAACACGGTGCTTACCTCGATACATTCGGTATCGGCGGAACGCTCTTGGGTGTAACCGCCATGGAAATGAGATTCTGGTATGACAGAAAGGAAGTTTCTCTGAAGTTCGCATAAAGCACCAACCGCATACAAGCAAGCAAATTCCCACGGGTGGAATGGCTACCCGTGGGATACACAGAAAGGAAGTACTTATTATGTTTAAATATGACTATTCATATTTATCAGTTCTTACCATCATTAAGGATGCAGCTGATAATACCATCGTTAAAACTGCTGCACTCGTTGCTCTTATTGACAGTTATGCCAACAAAGAAGCTGAACGGATTCTGACAACCAATTTCTCAGACTTAGTAGCCGAAGAGAAGCAGTTGAATCTCTTGGAACATAAACTGCTTAACCTGTTTGATGCTCTTGCGTTCGAGCAGTTCAAGAAAGAGAACGGAACTGTTTTCAGATTCGGAACATTTTTTGACAGTGATGGCGACCCTATATTTACTATTCAAGGGTCAGAATTCTATACCGAAGAGGGCGAAAGATACAAGGAACTTTCAGAAGTTCCAATAGGCGTTATATGCTCGTGGTGGTTCAATGAATGTCCACATAGCTTTTTCATCAAAATGCCACACCCTCAGACGGGGAAACCAGTTGTAGTTCCGTGTGATGATGTTATGCCGAAAATCAACGACTAAAAGCCAAATAGACCAGTTACCACGGATGGAATTGACCGCCGTCCGTGGGGCTGATTTACAACCGCCCACAATGGGCAGAAAGTGAGTTCTATTATGAAATATTATACACAACTGCTTCTTGAAAACATTGACAACAGAGCCGACAAACTCTTGAAAACCGGATACGAAAACGGTTGGAGCATAGACCGCTTTATATTTGAGTTTGGAATGTTCCAAAGAACCGCTGAAAACATCATGACAGCAGCGTTAGGGCAAGATGTATTCTGTTTTTATGGCACTTTGTTTATCAAAGATGGAACGCCTATCCACACCATGAAACACGTTTCTTATAGTTCCCCGTGTATCACCTTTATTGATGAATGGCATGACTACAGCGAAATTCCAGTAGGACGGCATTTCTCAACAGTCTTTGGTGACGTGGTAGTTAGTCAGCATTCTGTAAAAACATTCTAAAGCATAGACCGCATACCATAGCAAGAAAAAATTGTTGTGGTATGCGGTTTCTTTTTGGGTTGTAGCGGTCCCGCCAATCAATCCGAAATATTAAATTTCTGTGAACCAATTATTACGGTCCGATGAGTATCTCTGTTCATAAAAATATAACATTTTCTTAATATCCATTTTTAACGGTCCAGCCGGAACACAAGGAGGGAGGAAAGACGCACCTGCGGTCTTTTCTTAGTCTATTATTATGTTTTATATAATATTTATATAGTGGTTCAAAAAAGCTGAAAAATGACTTTCAAAAAGCTGGAAAAAAGAGCTGCGATTTCTCACAGCCCTTGAACATTTTATTTTACTAAAAAATATGGAATACAAATTTCTTCACCGCATTCATCACACTTTAAGTAAACTCTAACATCTGAACCCTTGCCTTCATAGTTTACAACATTTTCAATTTCAAAATGTCCATCATCAATAGCATGGATTCCATGATTGTATTCTTTCACGTCCCTATATTTAACATTATAATAGACAACAGTCGAAACAATAGTGCCTACAATAGCGATAGCAATTAAAGACCATAAGCCAAACATTTGTAATCTTATTTTTATCTGTTCTAACATAGTTATTTTCCTTTCAGCAATAAGAATTTGTTCTTATAGATTGTGTTAAGTCTATCAAATTTCCACCATCATTTCATAAACAATGACTTTATCTTTACCGTCATTCCGTTCAATGTAAAACTCTTGCCCGACCAGCATCTCAATTTCACAATAGTCTACTTTTTTATAAAACGGAACAGTTTTCAAAAGATATACGACTTGCCCGTTGCCAATTTCATTTAGAGTGTTGATTGCCCTGTAAAGTGTAGGCAAGTCATTGTTTTCTTTTAGATAATCAAACAACGATTTCCAAAGCGGCTTTCAAAACAGTTTCAAACATTTCTTTTTTCATAATCAATACCTCTTTCTCCACCATTTTTTTTATTGAGTGGTGGTTCTCTTTACCTTATGTTATTATTATAGCACAATCCACCAAAAATGTAAATAGATTTTTTGTTAATAACCATGAACAATTTGTTAATTCTGAAAGTTCCATAATTTCAAGGTCCGAACTGCCGCATTGCTTTATTTTTTAATGCCTTATAGTATAAAATATTTGAATTGGCAGCAACTACTTAACAAATTATTTACTTTTGTTTTCATAAAAATTTTTTTCTGATTTCACAGATATTTAATTTTTATGCGTTATAATAGATGGTAGAAAGAAAGAAAGAAAAGTAACTGAAACTATTCTTAAAAAGGGAGATAAACAACCATGAAAAAATTTATTCTTATTATTCGGGCTATTGTCAAATTCATATTCGTATTAGCTATGTTAGCTTTAATTGTCTATATAGCTGCTTGTATCGTTAACATCTGGCTACATAATTCAACAGATTATACCTATGCTGATTGGAATTATTTGGTTAAGATACTTAAAGAATATTTTTATAACTAAAGCATTGAGAGAACAGGTAGTTGGGAGGACTACTTGTTCTCTCTTGTTATTTCATTGGTCCTGAACTGGGAGATTTAGAACCACATAACATAGCTTTTGATAATACCTTTGGGAATAAGTATTATCTTTATTGTAGTTATATTATAGCATAGAATATTTATTGTGTCAACTTTTATTTTCTATGAGAATTTGAAACTTGATTATTTTAAGTATGTCAATTTTTTGTATCCGATTCCAGCATTTTATTTAGACCCCTATAAAAGAATAAGAGCCGGCTTGAAATAAGCCGACCCTATTTTTTAGTTTCCATCAACCCCGTATAAAGTCACAAATTCACCACACTTTGAACATTCAAAAGTATAATAACCTCCATATTTTCCGCTTGTGTCTTTGTAAATCCACTTGCCCCCGTCAATAGAGTGAATACCATTGTTATAAAGTTGAGCGTCTTTCTTTTGTTGGCATACTGCTGATACTACGCATAAGGTAATAATGACAATAAAGGTGATTACATAGGATAAAATAAAAGTACTTGTTTTCATTTTAATTTTTTTTCCTTTCTCAATAAATAAAGTATATAATTACACACACCAAAGCACCAATCGTCCAAAGTACATCTAAAGCGATTATCCCAACACAGCAAGCTTTAAGTTTAACACCCAAATCGAGAATACTAATAATTAAGTTTAGAGGAGTAATAATAATTGAAAACCACATATATCTGAATAAATAATACCATTTCAATTTTCCTTTCCTTAAAGAAGAGTAATAATTCCTATAATCGTAACACATAAAAAGACTACTAAAAAAATCATTTGTAAGATTATAAAAAAGTTTTTCACCCATTCTTTTTTACTCTTTTCGACAAAATTGGTAAAAACAGCAACCATATCAACAAACGCTATGCCAAGCATAATTGACATACAAATTATACCAAAAATTTTCATTATACCACCTCTAAAGCAAAACTATTTAAAATGAATATAACAGTGGGCAACAAATAGCCGAAATAGTTGTATACTGATACAAACTTGTCAAAAGCTTTATAGTATCCATTTAAAATGAACCGCAAGCCATTTGATAAGATGAAAATAAAAAGATAGGCAAGAGAAAGCCAACAACATAATATATACATAAAAGTTCCTTTCCATGGTTGGCGGTACTACTGAAATATAGCACCGCCTTATTCAGTTTTATTTAATCTCCTTTCAGTTCAGATAACAAAGCAGCAAGCAATTCTTGTTTCATATCGGTAGGCAAACTACTTAACATACTTTTTAATTTCCGCCGTTGTTTTCCCTTTTCTATGGCTTGCTTTCTTTCCCGATAAGCCTCCCATTCTTTCACGTGGGCTTCACCATTGTAGGCATGACAATAAATTGAAGACGGCGATACTTTTTTATCATGATAATCAAAACCATCGGAAGAATAGCCTGTGGTGTCTTTCATTCTAATAGAAATTTGAGCATAGAATGGAATATCTTCACCATTCTTCTTTGTTGTTCCACACTTAATGACAAAAGTTGTGTTATTACACTTGCCAACATATCTTTCGCCATAAGAATCAGCAATGATTTTTTCAATTTCCGGCATACCCTTTTGATTTCTCCAGTTCATAACATTCTGATTCATAAAGTTCTCCAATCTCTGTTTTAATGACTTTATCAGCTGTCCTTATTACTCTTTTATTATACCATAGTTTGTGACGTTTGTCAAGTAAACTTTTTGTTAACGAATAAAACGAAATACTACTTCTTTGCCACACTTGCGACATTTGAAATGAACATTGTATTTAAAATCGACATGAGAAAATTTGAAAACATCACCACAAAAGCAACGTCCATCGTTAAAATCTTCTATTGCTTTATCTTTGTGAATCCAATAGAGTACCAAACGAACAACGCTGTAAATAGTAATAATAGCCAAGCAAATGATTATGCTCATTTTTTTAACACCTCTTTTCTTTACCTTGTGCTATTATTATAGCATAGTTGGCGACAAATGTTAATAGATTTTTTGTAAATGTTTTGTGAACTGTTTGGATTGGAACGGTCCCGGTTATTCGCTATCAATAATTTCTTCAAATCCCTCTCGATTAGTATCTTCAATTTGTCTTAAAATTGGTTCTTCTCCGTCAACATAATATTCAGTAGGCATAGCTAATGACATTTGATTGACACAGAAACAATTATATTCGATTCCTTTATATAATCTTTGTTCTACCTTAAAATCCATCAAACCGCTGCCTTTGAAAATTGAAAGCATTTGTCTATAATCATCATAAGTATCTCTACCTTTTCTTTTTGTAAAAGTATTCATAACTTGAGATAAAGTAAATTCACAATATGAATCTTTCTCCCAACATTTATACAAAAGACTATATACACTAATTAAATGTCCGCCACATTTAAATCTTTTCTGTTGCCGCAATAAAAATTTAATAACATCAATATGTAGAGCAACATAACTATATGGAATAAATAATTTATAATAAATTTCTTTGCCTTTTTCATCTCTACCTATTTCAATATAACCTTTTTCTTCTAATATCTTAATTGAACTTCTCCATGTGTTTGCTGAAAGTCCTAAATCTTTACAAACATTATTTAAAACATAACTATTTTTGTAAGTATAATAATGCTGTTCCGCTTTATTAGCATTCCATTTAGAAATAGAAACTAAATAGGAATATACCAAATATTGCTTTGGGGTTAGTTTCGCCCGTTGTCTTTTCTTCATGTCTAATGCTTCAAAATATCTATCTTTATTCTTTGCCATTTCTATCACTCTCCATTAAAAACGCAATTTTGCACCTATAAAACTCAAAAATGTGACCCGTAAAACGCAATTTTGCACCCGTAAAACGCAAAAATGTGACCCGTAAAACGCAAAAATGTGACACTGTTATATATTATGTTATATAGTATCGTTCCAGCTAAAAAAATAAAACTACGGCGGAACACCAAAAAGAAAATATATTTTAAACACCTCTTAAAAATTTTTATTCCAAAAGTCCCATGAAGAAACAATTATATTATATTATTATTTAATTACAATAACAATTATTCGTAAAATTCAGGAGAATAAATGTGTAAATTTTAGAATAATGAATGTGTAAATTTTAGAATAATGGAATCGGGAGAAACCAATAGCATATAGTATTGTTATAGTATTGGGTAGGTCCCGCAAAGAAAAGAATTTTTGAATTTTTACTATGAAAACTAAAATGAAAGTTTGTCATGTCGGAGATGAAAATTTGTCAGGTCAGGCATTTTAACGGTCCTGTGCCACAAGCAAAAGAACAATAGCTTTTCAACTACTGCCCTTCTTCTTTTAATCCCAATAGTTCACAAACTCATGACCAAATTTTTGCGGCACAATTTCATAGCGTTCATCATCGTGTTTGTCAACCCATTCACAAGCAGCCTTAAAGTCATTGAAACAAATTGCTGTTCTGGTTTCGTTGTATGGACTATCATCATCATAAAATTGAACCGCATAGAAATCACCCTCTTTATAGAACTTTTCAATTTTAATTGTTGTATCTCTAACAATGCCTGCTTTATAAAGTTTGTTAATGTTATCGAAAATGAAATCAAAAGGATTCGTAAAGTCAATATGAATTGCTGCTGCCATTTCTTTGTAAATGGAAATCGGAACAAAATTATGCCAGCTTTTGTCTGCTGACCGAAAAACTGAATGACCGTTCAATACAATTTCCACACCGCTAACTTTTACAATTCTGTTCATGATAAATACCTTTCTGGTTTTTAGAACTTTCCTTGTTCTTTAGTATGTTATAATTATAGCACAAGTTGACAACAATAGCAATTGAATTTTTATGAACATTTGTGAATAAACTTTAAATTATTGCGGCTAATGAAACCATAGCCCGGCAAGCCTTCTTAACAATAAAATTTCTTTTTAATTTGCCCAAGCCCCTTGATAGGGGTTTCTCAACCCCTATCTACCCCCTTAGGGCGTGAAATTACGCCCTAAGAACCCAAATTTCTCGACAGCTAACGCTGGCGAGTTCATTGCTACGCTTTTTTCTTTTTATTTATTTTTCTTTTTTATTATTGTTAAAATATTGACTTATAGTATAGAAATATTATATAATATTTTATAGGGGTTAGGGGTTAGTTAATTAGCTTTTAGAAAAATTATTATAATAATATTTAATATATATAACAATATAAATAATAAAAAGAAAAGAAAATATAAAAGAAAAGAAAGGTCCGCATTGGCGGCGATTCATAAACAGTTTACATTTCTTTTAGAAAAAAATAATTACTTTTAATTCTTGATGTGGTATAATAAATATAGAAATTAAAGAGAACCATTACTACTGAAAGAAAAATAAAAAAAAGAAAGTTGGTAGACTATCATGGAAAAAACTTTTGTAAGAACAAATGAATATTTTATGGAATTTAATTCCTATTTAGAGGACTTGCAGAACGAAGCAAAAAACCTATCTCTAAAGCAATCAGAATTAGACAAAAAACAGCAAAAGGTTCTACACTGGATTGAAGCAAATGGCGAGTTGACAATAGAAGAGAAAGCTGAACAATATGATAAACTTTATAATATAAGAACAGAGAGAAGAAAAGTAAAAAATTCTCTTCTGCAGGTTCAGCGAATTCTCCAAAGAATTAAAACAAAACCATTGCCGCCAACAACCGAAATGAAATATAATTTTGACTAAAAGAATAAAGAGGGCTTGCCGCAAGTCCTCTGTTCTATTATCTTGCAAAGGTCCGACCACTGTTCACAAAAATTTAACAAGAAAATAATTGACAATAGAAAAAAGATGTGGTATAATAAATATAGAAAATGAAAGAAAGGTCGTAAAGCTATGAAAAATTTTTCGTTTGAAAAGAACAAAAACATTTACATTATTCGATATAAAGAATGGGAACTTTATGTTGATATTGAAAAAGAAATTATAATCAATAATAAAACGGGAGAAATTATTGATTATGAAACTATGAGAACAACGGTATTTGAAGATTTGGCTAAAGCCCATGATATAGGAAAGCGTATAAACTTTATTTCTGGTCTTTATGAAGAGTCAGATAAAACAAAAAAGAATGAAAGCTATGTTAGTATGGAAGTTTATATTCTTGAAACTATTAGTTTGAAAAAAGAAAAAAATGATTTCTTTTTCGGAATGCGTAAAGGAGATAGGATTTATTCTTTATTGCTTTCTAATCCAAACTTACGTATTTCTTGGGATTATGATGGCGACATTCCGGAAGGATTTGTGGATTTGTGGATTTTTGTTTAAAGAATTCTTTAATGCTTAATGACAGTAGTTATAAAATTTTTCAATCGAGTAAGAAGATTAAAGATTATCCAGAAGATGTTAGAATATTGGTGGCGGAATATATTGAAGAAATAAACAGAAGTGGATTATCAAAAGAATATGTAGTAAAAATTTTAAGGGCTTACAAGAATAGTGTTTTAAAATATGGTTGCTATGCTTTTAACGGTTACTCTGCACTTAAATATACGCTTATGTATGTAGGTCAATTCCCTGAACTAATAAAACTAATAAATAATCAATCTTCTTTTGCTTTAGCAGCTAAAGCCGTAGATAAAAATTATAAATTACTAAAAGACAAAGAGCAACAAGAACTAATTTAAAAAAATCAAAAGAGAATTAAAGAATTAGAAAATCTGCTTTATGAAGATTATTGTTTTATTGTGCCGACAACGCCAAAAGAACTAATAGATGAAGGTGAACAACAACACAATTGTGTAGGGTCTTATGACTTACCAACAGAGGGAGCACTGCCAACTTGGACTTTTGAATTTTAAAAAATAGTAGGGCTTTCAGAAATGGAAGTCCTATTGCTTTACAAAACTATGGTCCGGCAGATAAAAAACGGCGATAGAAAAAATCTACCGCCTGCCTTATTTATTTATTTTCTTTTTTAATGTAAATTATCATGCTTGAATTTAATCTGTAAATATTAGTGTTGCTTCCTCCATCAAATTCATACAAAACATCTCCATATTTAGAATACCCACAACATCTTAATGGTCGTTCCGATTCTCCCGAATAGAAAATTTCTCCAATCTTTAAATGAGCAGCCGCCTTTTTAATTACATGGAGTTTTTCTTTTGGCTCTGCCCATCCCATAATTTTATGATAGCAAATAGCAAATAGCAAAGGCAATATAAAAATCTGGTTTATCCTCTGGATGTTTCCTTGACATTACAATTTTTCCAGTTTTCTTATTATACAAACAATAGATGCCTTCTTCTAATTCGGTAAAATTCCAATGGGTAGGAGATAATTTAGTTTTACAACTCAGTTTACGTCCGTATTCATGAAGGTTGTCTGCATAAAAATATTTCTTTTCCATAATATAAAGCCTTTCTGGTTTTTAGAATTTTCCTTGTTCTTTAGTATGTTATTATTATAGCATCTTTTTTGGCATTTGTTAATAGATAAAATGTGAACAATTGTTAAGAAATTTTAAATTGTTGTGGTTAAATGAGTTCATGGTCCCGGCATCTCAATTTACAATTATTTCATAGTTCTTTTAGAAAATATCTGTTTACTTCTTGAGAAGAGTGTGCTATAATATAATTACAGTAAAGGAAAGGAGCGGTTGAAATGGAAAATTCAATTGCCGTGGCACTGATTCTATATCGTTGTGGGAGAGTTTCAAAAGCTGAAATTTTAGATTTACTTTTGGAATGTAAACGATTAGAACGTGAACACAAAGAGAAGTCTGCTATCTATGGCAGCTATGTTGAATACCTAAAGAACGCTTTAAAAGATGGAAAGGAGAACTAATCATGATTAGATTTTCTACTGTTATTTATTTCTCTTGCTTTAAGTATAATGGACGGCTCTATATTAAAACAGGTGAAACGACTGCAAGAGATGTGATTACAAAAGAAACGATTCAGATTCAGAAAGAAGAATATGTTTACATTTTTTAAGGAGGAAAAAAAGATGCCAACTATTTATTTAATGATTGGAGTTCCAGCTTCTGGAAAGACTACATGGGCAAAAGAAAAGCTAAAAGAATTGGATAATGCTATTTATATTGGCTCTGATTCTATTAGACTGGAACTATGGGGAAATGAACAAGACCAACAACACAACAGAGAAACTTTTCAAGAAGTGTTTAATCGAATAGCAAAAGCAGCAAAAGAAAAAAAGAACATTGTTTATGACGCTACAAATATTAGCCGGAAAGAGAAAGAGAATATCTTAAAGCTGTTGACTAATGACTATACAAAAATTGGTGTAAAAATGTCCACACCAATTAAAGATTGCTACAAAAGAAACTTAAAAAGAAATAGAATAGTGCCGGAAAAAGTCATTGGTAAAATGGAAGTTAGAATGACTTATGATATGGATTTGTTTGATGATTATTTGATTGTTTATTAAAAGGGGAAAAGAGTATGACATACGAGGTTTATAATATTAAAACTGGTGAATACATAACGTCAACAGAGTATAATAATAATTATTTAGATGATTTTCTTACATTACAAGTTGTTTATGTGAAGTATTGTTATTTAAAAGATGATGCTATTTTTAAAATGTATGATTACACACATAAGTATTTAACTGATACAACAATTCAATTTTTTTGTGAGAAACTTCATATCTTTTTTTCAAAATGCGAAAAGGTATTTATCCAAAGAGAAAAAATGTTAGATATAATGAAAGAATCTTCTGATAGCCCTTATTATGGATTCTATTTAGTTCCAAAAAAAAACGTGGTAGACGCTGATTATTATTTAGTTGAATGCAACGATTTAAAAATAGCGTTTTCAGATTATAAATCTGCTATGGAATATTGTAATAAAAATAATATGAATGTTAATAATATCATCTTAAAAAGATGGAGGAGATAAAAATGACTTATAAAATTTTTAATGTCGAAACCGATATGTATATTGGAACTACAAATAATAATAATAGAGATGCTTCTAAAGAATGCTGCTTTGAAAATGGTATTCTTTACAGGATGTATGAAATGGCAAAGGATTCATTAGACAATGTAAGCTTTTCTAATTTTTGTAAACATTGTTCTGAATACTATACTGTTATTGATGATAACTGGGAGGACAAGATTGAAGCATTTAAATTCGTTTTAAAAGAAAAAATACATACTCCAACTTTTCATAGTTATTTTTATTTGATTCCACAAAAGAAAAAAGCTGATTTTTATATGATTGATATTGCTGATAATAACGCTCGTTTTCCTATCCCCATTGCTTTCTTTAAGACTTACCAAGAGGCGAAAGAATTTGTAAAGAATTTTAAAGGTGATTTAAAGTTGAATTTAAGTGATATTAAAGAAAAAGAATGGACAAAATTTTGATAAGAGGGGCTATTGATTTAGCCCCTTTACTTTATTGTCATTACGGTCCCGGACACATTCATAAACAGTTTACATTTCTTTTAGAAAAAAATAATTACTTTTAATTCTTGATGTGGTATAATAGAAACATGATAAGAGAGGTGATAAACTCTTAAAAACACAGAAAAGGAAAAATGTTATGAAAAAGGTAGTTATTTCTGTAGTTCTCGCTGTTCTTATTACTTATGTAATTCTGTTAGTTCCTGCTGCTTTAATTTATTGGCTGGCTTCTTTGATTTTGGGAATTGATTTTTTGTGGAAGAATACTTTCATTATCGCTGGAATTTTTACAGTTATACGGATATTTTTCTCAAGCAAAAAATAAAAATTTTAAAATTTGTTAAGATTTTATCTATTGAATTTTTGGGCAACCTGTAGTATAATATAAGAATAGTAAAGAGAAAAAAGTCGGAACTGATAAATTCATTAAAAAAGAGAATAGGAGAAACTTATGGCTAAAGTAAAGATTATAAAAAAAGAATTGATTTGGGATGTGTTTTGCTCCGCTGATGGCTCAAAGATTGGAACAACTAAAAGTATATATCGTTTTGAAGAAAAACTTTTAGAAAAGATGTATTCTATTGTTTCCATTTATTATGATTATACCTATATAAAATTTATAGACCGTTTTTATTTCTTTGTAGCTTCAGTGGGAATGTATGACTATTGTCTTTATCCCTCTTTAGAAAAATTAAAAAATGAATGGGCAAAACAAAAAGTTTACTTTTATATGGTATCTCATAATGAATGGAATATGACAGAAGTAGAAGCTGATTATTTTTCAATTCAAGGTACTGACGGCTATGATAGACCTTTCACAAAAGCTATTTATCAAGATTACAATTCAGCTATAAGATATTGTCTTAAAAACAATGTGGATATAGATAACATTGTGCCACAAGAATGGGGAGAATATATACCTTTATTTGATTAAAAATTTGGGGAACTATTATAGTTCCCCTTTCTTTTTGTTTTATTACGGTCCGCAGCAGAAAAAAAAGCGATAGGTTTTCCCCTACCGCCAATTGTTTTAATTTTCTTTTTTATAAACATAAACTATTGTAGTAGGTTTTAATCTAAAAATATTTCCATTATTTTCTTTGGCAAATTCATATAAAATATCGCCATTTCTACCATAGCCACAACATATTTTTAATCGTCTCATATCATCAATAGAAAAGAAAAGTTCTTCGATTTTTAAATCTCGAGCTATCTTTCGTTTCATTTTACTTTTTTCTTTTGGCTCAGCCCATTCCATATACTTATGATAACAAATAGCAAAAGCAATGTAAATATCTGGTTTATCTTTTGGATGCTTTTTTGACATTACAATTTTTCTGGTTTTTTCATTATAAAGGCAATAAACATCTTCTGACAAGTTAGCAAATATCCAATCTTCTGGAAGCTTCTTTTTATAAAGCCGTTTCCCATATTCGTGAAGGTTGTCTACATAAAAATATTTCTTTTCCATAATTAAATACCTCTTTCTTTTGGTTCTTCTTGAAAAGTTTTTCCAAAATATTGCGGAATAATTCTCATCAATTCATATTTATTCAAATCATTATCACAATATTCTAAAGCTTGTTCTATTGTTTTAAAGCTATTGTCGTTCTGCCAGTTTCCATAACTATTTTCCCATTGAACAAGATAATAGTCAGCGTTTTTTGGATAGGTAATTTCTACCACTTCTGAACAAAAGTCGATGAAGTTCTGTTCATTTTTAAGATAACAATAAGTCCCATCTGAATCATCTTCAAACTGCTCCAAAAAGTTAGTACAAAAATCATAAGTAGAAAAACCATCGCTTTCTAATTCCTTTCCGGTAATGGCATTATAAATTTCGCTATAAACACTAAAAGGAACAGATTGCCGAATTTCTGAATCCAGAAGAATAGAACTACTGTCTACTGTCGGCATTTTGAAAATTAGTTTGTGCGTTTTTGGGTTGAAGAAACGAATAAATTCAACCGTTTTTGTTTTGTTTACCATCGTTTTTTACCACCTTTCCTTAACTTTCTATAATTATTATACCACAGGTCGCCGCCAAAATCTACTACATTTATTAAAAGTATTTTTAACAAATTGTTAAGAGTATCATTTTATGGTCCCGGCACATTCTATTAAAAATTTGTCAACAAAAAGTTTACTTGACTTTTCGGGCGATTCATGCTATAATAGATATAGAAATTGAAAAGAAAGTAGGTTTTACTATGGATTTTGTGAACTTCAAAAAACAGAAAGAAAAGCTTTATTTCTATACTGAAAGACCTGATATTTATTGTGTCGCTGATTTGAATAAAGGAACTGTATATGATAGTCTTTTAGACGAAACATTTTATGACTTTACTGTTTTACAAAAGTATATTCATATAGATGATGATGCTGATGATTATCAAAACTATCATAAAGACCTTTTATCACAAATAAAAGGTGTTATTCTTTCTTGTCATTCTCATTGGCACAGAAGAAGATGAATCTATTTTAGCGTCTTTAAGACGTTTGGAATCAGCAATTTCTATTTGTTATGAAAATAATTTTGAATGCGATTTAAGTAGCTGGATAGAGCCACATATCCCAATTGGCTTTGCTAACTGGTTAAAAGAAAAAAGAGAAATATTTTCATATAGAAATATAAAAAATTTTATTCTGGACAAACAAATAAAAGAAAATTTTTCTGCTGAATGGTATCCCTATGTTGCTTTAGTTTTAAAAGAAATAGTTTGTGCGGACATCAACATCCCTATCCATTTTTTAAAGACTGAATGTGGAAAAACTTATTTAAAAATTGTTAAAAAGAGTTTATTAAACGGATTTTATAATTATAATAACAATGTTCCAGATTATGAAGCTTTTGAATTTTTAATAAATAACCCAGAAGAAGGACTAAAATTTTTAGATACCAATAGAGATACGCAAAGAAATTTAAGAATAGTAAGGGAATATTTAGACAAAAAAGAACAAGAAGCATTCATCAAAAACTTAACAAAAATTAACTTTGTAAATCAATTCACAAAAGGAAACTACATTGTAGTAGTACCACAAACTTTAGAAGATTTAATAAACGAAGGTAAGCAACAAAACAATTGTGTTGGCAGTTTTTATAATGACGATATTCTATATGGTAGAGATTATATCTATTTTATCAGAAGAAAAGATAATCCGAATAAATCAGTAGCAACCGCACGTTATAACACTGGAAAGAAAAAAACCGTTGAATTAAGAGAAAAGAATAACAAAGAAGCCCATGAACAATTCTGGACTTTCGTAAAAGAAATAGATGAAATAATTAGCAGCCATCTTAAATAAAGTATAAGACCTTTCAGAAATGAGAGGTCTATTTTTTTAAATAATAAAACTTAGGTCCGAGGTGGCAAAAAAAGAAGGGATAGGCTATTTCTAACCCATCCCCATTTCTTTATACTTTTTCTACTTCTTCATTTACACTAAATGTGGTATACTTTCCTTCATAACCAATCATTTCAGCATTTACAAAATTACCATCCTTTGTGTATCCCAAAAAGCGAAATTTATGTCCACAATACACAAATGTATCAAGTGTTCCAAGTTTCCCGATTCTTACCTTTGGCTTCTTCTTTTCTTCTGGCAAATCCCAACCCTTCATTCTGTGATAAGCATAAGTAAAGCCAATGTTAAAATCAAACTCATCATCTTCATGACAGTGAGCAGCCCACGAAAGTCCACGTTCAGTGTCTACAATCATAACCGTTCCAGCTGACGAATTTACAAGCAATCCCCATCGTTCAGAACCTTGAAACATGGATACGTTTTCAGCAACACACTTTTCGCAATAGTCATTCAAATTTTTTACATAATAAGCCATAAATAAAATCTCCTTTTAAATAAGTTGTGGTTAAGAGCATTTCCCTTAACTCTATTATTATTATAACACGTTTTTGCTGATTTGTCAAGTAAACATTCTATGAACAATATTACATTTTCCATCAGCCCCTTTCCTTAACTTTCTATAATTATTATACCACAGGTCGCCGCTAAAATCTACTATATAATAAGAAATGTTTTTTAACTTTTTGTTAAGGATACAGAGCATAGGTCCGCAGCCCGCAATTCATAGACAATTTACAATTATTTAAAAAAATATCTGTTTACTTTGTGGCGATAGTGTGCTATAATTACTATAGTAAATTAAAGAAAAGAGGAAATCTTAATGGAAACAAAAAGGTGATGTAAAAAATGGTTGAAGAATGGAAAGATATTAAAGGTTATGAAGGGTATTATCAAATTAGTAATTTAGGGAGGGTGAAAAGATTAAAAGGTAGTCCGAAATGTAAAAATGATAGAATTTTAAGAGGTGGTTTAACAACTAACGGATATGAATTTGTTTATCTGTCAAAAGAGGGGATTCACATTAGTAAAAGAATTCATAGATTAGTATTAGAAAATTTTTATCCAGTAGAAGGAATGGAAAATTTACAAGTAAATCACATAGATGAAAATCGAACAAATAATTGTTTAACTAATTTAGAATGGGCAACACGCTCTGAAAATCTAAACTATGGACATAGAGCAGAAAACTATGGAAAATCAAGAGGAAAAAGGGTAAAATGCGTAGAAACGAATAAAGAATATTATTGCTTGCGAGAAGCAGAAAGACAAACGGGAATTGGACATAGCCATATTTCTGATAGTATAAAAACTGGTAAGACTGCTGGAGGATTTCACTGGATAAGTGTAGATAAATGAAACGAAAGGAAAAAATATGAGTAAAAAAATATGGTTGGATTTAGATGGAACTGTGTATGACCTTTATTCTATTCCTCACTGGTTAGAAGATATTCAAGAAGAAAAAGAAGGTCTTTTTCTAAAGGGAGAATTTCTTGGAATTTATTCAGACTTTTTAAAAGAAGTTGAAAGGTTATTATTAATTGGTTATGAATTTGGTGTTATAACATGGTTGCCGTTAGGTGCTTCGCCAGAATATGAAGAAATTTGTCGTATTGAAAAAATGAAATGGATTAAAGAATTCTTACCATTCATTCATGACATAAATATCATTTCTTATGGAATACCAAAGCAGAATGCTATTAAAAAAAGAAGTCAATTAATGATTCTAATTGACGACAATTCAGAAGTTTGTAAAATTTGGGAAACAAATAAAATGAGAAAATCAATTAATCTAAAAGAAAATTTTGGAATAATTCAAGCATTAAAAACACTGATAAAATAATAGGAGGAAATATGAAATTTTTTAATCTTTCAGAAGAACAAACTATTGATTTAAGTGAACTCGATTTTGTTGATGAAATGTTAAATGGTGATGTTTGGAATTGTATTGAAGAGGATTCTCAAAAGCTAATTGAATTTTTTACCATGGCGAACAAATTAGCAAAAGCAAAAACTGATTTAGCCGACTTTATTTCAAATAATGATATTTTGAATGGACTTTTGGCTAAAGAACCATTTACTACTTTTAACAATCAATTTTGGCTCTGTTCAGACCTAAAAGAAGAGTTGATTAGTGAAGTAGAATACTTAAAAGAATATTGCTAAAATGTGGCGGTGAGTTGTTGTAACTTGCCGCCCAATTCATTTAGAATTTAATGGTCCCGGCAGCTTGTTCATAAAATGTTTACTTGACAAATTGAGAAAAGTATGCTATAATATAAGAGTAGCACTCAATTAAATGTGGAGAATAGGAGTTTTTATCATGAGATTTTTTGACCACACTGAAAACACAATTGTAAATTTGAATGCTGATGATTTTGCTGACTATATGCTTTCTGATTTTCATGTTATGGAATGTATGGTTGATAATTTGTCGGCTGTATGTGAATATTTTGATAAAGTAGCAAAATTTAACAATAAGTCTTTAATGATTCCAGATAGCTTGTATTTGGATATGATGATTGATATTTCTGATGGACAGCAATTTTGTTTCAATGAAGACGGTTTTGAATTTTTTGAATACTAAAAACATGGCGGTGAGTTGTTATGACTTGCCGCAAGTTCATAAAAAATCCATTGACAAGCATCCAGAAAAATGGTATAATATAACCATAGTAAAGGAAAGGAATTGATAAATATGAAAAACTGTGATTATAAGAAAATGACTACGGGCAAATACATTGAAGATTGCTATAGCAAAAAGCAATTGAAAAAAATTCGTAAGAAAAAATGTAGAGCCACGGAGAAGAAAATTACTTGCCAATTTGTTAATCACTAAACGAAATGCGGTGACTGCTATAGTCGCCGTGTTTCTTTGCGGCTATTGGTCCGCAACTCTGTTATGGAAATTTTTGGCGGCACATTTTAATGAATTGTTCATGATTCTTTTAGAAAAACATAATTACTTTTGATTCTGGATATGCTATAATAAATATAGAAATTAAGAAAGCTGTTAGACAGCAGAAAGAGGAATTAAAATGAACATTTTGACCATGAAAAAGAATAAGGGAACTATTGAAATTGAAACTGAAAGAAAATTCTATGTTATCGACTTTTTGAATGACAAGATTTTGTCTAATGGGCAAGAAATTAAAAAATTGCCGTCTGATGTGACACAATTTTATTCTACGTGCTGTCAGCATCCAAAAGCTTATGATAGCGAAACTTCTCTACTTTCTTTTTTTAGTCCATATGAGTGGAAATTCTTTTGAAGATTATCGTAGAGCAGAAAGCTTTGTTTCTATTGCTATACAGAATTTAGATTTAAAATATTACATAGATTTAGAAGATATGTGTAACTTGAAATTAACAAAAGATTATTTAAATTGGTGTAGAGAACATGGAAAAGTTGTTTGTTTGAGTTCAACACAACAATATTATCGAGAGAAATTAGAAGATTCTATTCCAAAAGAATTAAAACCATATTATGTTATAATGAAATTTCATGATGTAGCACTGGATGATGTAGATAAAGAAACGCTTTTTAAATTATTGAAAATTATAAAGTATACTGTCTGTCATTTTAGAGCGGAAGTAGCAGTCAATGATATTGAAAATTTCTGTGATTTAATGGATATGTTAACAAACGAAAATAAAAAACTATTAAACACTAATCGTACAATATCTCAAAATTGTAGAATTATTGAACAGCAAAAATTTATTGACAATAAAACTTTTGAAAGCACTTTGAAAAAATTAAATTTTTTAAATGGGGAATGTTTTGATGATTATGTTGTAGTAGTTCCGCAAAATGTTATGGATTTAGCCGATGAAGGTATTCAGCAAAATAATTGCGTTGGATATTATTATAATGATAGTATAGAAAGAGGTGACAATTGTATCTTCTTTTTAAGAAAGAAAGATAAGCCGGAAAAGAGTTATATTACTTGTCGTTATAATATTGATAAACAAGATATTGTAGAATGTAAATATAAAAATAATTGTGATATAGATGGTGCTGATGAAGAAATTATTGACCGTATTAATGACTTTATTAACGATAATATATAAAACGAAAGCATTCGGGAATTGAAAGATTCCCGTTTGTTTTTTTTCTATGAAAGGTCCAGACCAACAGTCCTAATATTAACGGTCCGGTAGCAAACGAAAAGAGGATTTACCTCTTTTCTTTATTATATTTTTCTTTTAGTATTCTCCACGGTTGGCGGCAATCCCATACTAATTTCTTTTTAGTCTTAAAGGCTTTCAAAAGAATAGATAATTCAATTTTAGAATCTTCTAAAGCAGTATGCTCTTCTATGAAATTATTTTCATCAAAAAGGTATCTATAAACAATTTCAGCTTTTGAGATTGGATTGCCTTTCTCTGTCAAATAATTGTTCTTTTCAATAAAATTAAAATAATTTCTAGACAATAGTTTGCTAAAGACAATTGCCGACCAAATACATTTGAATGTGATACCTAACTCTTCAACACATTCAGCCCCAAAAAGCTTACTTAACATTCGACTATCAAAAGGACAATTATAAGCCCAAACATCAGATACTTTATTTTCTATAATATCATTTCTCAAAGTATTTAAAATTTCTTTCTTGTCTTTTACATAGTAATACTTTTCGGTTTCAAGTATTTCAGAAGCCCCACGAATAACAAGTTCTTTTGCTGGTTCACAATCAATTACATTTTCAATGATAGCAGGCAAATAGGCAAAATTTCGTTCTAAATAAATATTGCCGTTTCTATCAGCGACAACATAACCGATATTGTATGGATTATGAGAACTCATGCCTTCTGTATCTAATACAATAATCTTTTTCATGCGGGTTTTACCTCTTTCTTTCTTTAAGCTATAGTTCTATTATACGCTTTTAAAATTAACAAGTATACTAGTTTTTGTGAACTTTTTGTTTTTTCGGATGATAGGTCCGCAACCGCCGTTTTCATCAAAATAGACAAAAAATTGCGGCTATTGTTGAAAACTTTTTGCTTGACATTTTGCCGGATGTGTGCTATAATAATTATAGTGAAAGAGAGAAAGAGAGGTAAAGAAAAGAACGATAGCAACCGAATAGAATTAGAAAGGAATGGTAAAGAGTTCATAAAATGTTTACTTGACAAATTGAGAAAAATGTGATATAATATAAGAGTAGTAAAGAGAATGACAGCTGATAAAGTCGTTAAAACAGAGAAATGGAATTTTTTATGGAAAACATGATTAACTTCACACAGGATGCTTCTACCACCAACAACCAGATGAAAACCGTTATCAAGCAGAAGATGGTTGAGTTCTTCATCAACACATTAACAGAGCAGTTTGGTGAAGAAAATGTTCATATGTTGCGAACAGGTACTAACAGCTTGACAAATGAAATCGGTTTCAAGGTTTCCTTGACTGATTCAGACGGATTCCCACAAGATGTTGTTGTTACTATTGACCCAAAAATTAAGAACTGGTTTGAAACTGTTCGTTCTAAACAGCCTGTTCCGGCTTTCGATTTTGAAGAAGCTGCTACTGCTTATGACGATTACGTAGTAGCAAAAGAGAACACAAAAGCAGCAAATGCCCGTAAAAAGAAAGAAAAGATTGCTCGTGATATTAAGGAAAGAGCGGAAAGAGCACAGAGAAAAGCAGACGCATTAAAAGAGGATATTCCAGAAGCAGCAGAAGAATAAGATATAAATTTGAATAGACTGTTAAGGGATGCCCAGAAATTGGGTGTCCCTATTTTTGTTTTATATACGGTCCCGGTCGGCGGCAATTCATAGATAGTTTACAATCACTTTAGAAAAACATAATTACTTTTGATTCTGGATATGCTATAATAAATATAGAAATTAAGAAAGCTGTTAGACAGCAGAAAGAGGAATTAAAATGAACATTTTGACCATGAAAAAGAATAAGGGAACTATTGAAATTGAAACTGAAAGAAAATTCTATGTTATCGACTTTTTGAATGACAAGATTTTGTCTAATGGGCAAGAAATTAAAAAGTTATCAAGAGATTTTGTTCAAGCTTGTCATGATTATCATGAATACTCTGTCAGTCGTTCGGGTTTTGGAACACAAGAGATTCTATCGAAATTTATTTATTTAAACGAAAATGACTTTAAAGCATATAGGGATGGAGAAGCTTTTCTTTCTATGGCTTTACAGTATCCAGAATTAGATTATAATGAAGCGATGTATCCCTATTTCGCCAGTCATAATAAATTAACAAAAGATTATTTAGAATGGTGTAAAAAGAAGAAGAACCTGTGAATCACAACTCAATAAACAGATACAAGAGCATAAAAACATATAGTCTTATTCCAAAAGATTTAAAACCGTATTTTGCTATTATTTTTACACAAATTTCAATAGAATCTTTAGAGCTTTTAGACACTTCAACTTTATTAAAACTTTTAAGAATTGTAAAATACACTACTTTTCATTCAGACAATCCAAAAGCTGTATATAGCAGATTATCTGAACTTATTCGTTATCTTACAATATACAACATTAGTGACGAATTCCTTGATACAAATAGAACAGTATTTCAGAATTATAAAACTTATCAAGTTTATAACAATGAAAGCAAAAAAAATAGAATAGGCTTTGAATTAAGACGATTAAATTTTATGAATGGCAAATGTTTTGATGATTATATTGTAGTAGTTCCACAAGCTTATGAAGATTTAGTAGACGAAGGCAAACAACAAAATAATTGCGTTGGATACTATTATTGTGATGATATTGCTGCAAATTTTTCTCTAATTTATTTTATCAGACAGAAAAATGATAAATCAAAAAGCGTTTATACTTGTCGATATAGCACATCAATGAATAAAACAGTAGAATTTAGAGGTTTTAATAATTCAGCAATAACAGAAAAAGAAGTCTTATCGTTCTTAAAGAAAATTGATTATAGATTAAGAAGTATTCTTAAAGGCTAAAATAAAGAGGGTTTCCTTTTGGATTCCCTCTTTTCTTTTATCATGCTGTTGGTCCTGTCAGTCCATTCCAATTCAAACGGTCCGCCGCAACAAAAAAAAGAGGACAAATATTTTGCCCTCTCAATACTTTTAATCTATAAATATTCTGATAGTTGGATTATTTAAACCGTTTCCATTTTGCCAACCAAAAGCAATGCGAATATTACCATATTTTAAAGAATTTGTTGTCTTTTTTAGTTCTAAATGTTGCGAAATTGTTAAAATCTTATCAATTTCAAGAACTTTTGTTTCTTTTTTCTTATAATTATATATATAAATTGTGTCCGGCAGTCCGTTTTTTGTTTCTTTTCTTAACATTTTATTCAAAAAGTCAATAAAAACATTAAAATTTTGTGAAAAATAGTCAAATAAATCATTAACAAATTTTTCACGGCAACGCTTTTCAATGCCCGAAATAAAATCATATTCATTTGGAAAATTATTGCGAATGTAAAGCGAATCTTCAACGGATACTGGAGAACCTGCTTTTTTATTTACGCTTATATTTGGTATCGTTGTTATACCGTCATAAAGGCAAAAATAATTCATATAATCTCTATAATCAAAACCGTATTCAATCATTTGATAAATGGTAGTATTATAATAAGTACCATTTCCACTACTTGTATACTTTAATTCAATGTGCTTCCCGTCTGCTATCAAATCACATACGGCGAATTTAGTATGATTTCCACACCATTCTACATTCTTGTGGTTGCCAAAAGTCGCTAAAAAATTGTTGACATCCGCACGAATTTCAGACAAATCAGAAAACTTTTCAAGCACTGAATTTTCGGGGGTTTTTCCGGTTAGTGTTTCCACCACCAGAATTTCAAATGCTTTTCCGAAATATTGATTGTTTGCTTTTGTTCGTTCCATTGCTAATTCCTACTTTCATATTTGATACTATTATTATACACCATTGCCGCAAAAATTAAAAGTAGTTTTTATATTGATTTTATGAACAGTTTGTAAATTATGGATTCCAAGGTCCGCCCGATACCTTGAATTTTAAAATATGTTTGTTCCGAAAATTGTATAAAATAAAAAAATCCAGATACTATTTATATGTTAACAGACGCAAATAATATATATAAAGGTCCGGGAAGAAGAAAATATATAGGAAAATAAAATATTGAAAACTACTTTTAATATTGTTGAAAACTTTCAACTTTTCAACACCGTTTTTTTTTTCTAATACTTTTTTTTCTAATACTTTTTTTTCTAATACTTTTTTTTCTAATACTTTTTTTTCT
>ENA-OOQX01000220-OOQX01000220.1-human-gut-metagenome-genome-assembly--contig:-NODE-220-length-24491-cov-4.916639_pt1 | contig 24491 bp, 8 predicted proteins | sample MGYA00241267_ERZ501173 | MGnify/ENA primary metagenome ERZ501173 (study PRJEB25962, sample SAMEA2042500) | human gut metagenome | biome: human gut; feature: human-associated habitat; material: faeces... | reverse complement strand
GATTGGCAGAAAATGAAACTGAATTATTATTAGAAGATTTAGATCAAAACCAATATTACAAAATAGGAATATATGCAGATTACGATTTAAATGATAATAAAGGAAAACAGGAAAATGTAGAGATAGGTAATTTAGTGTTTGCAACACAACCAATATCAACATTAGGTTCATTAGAATTAACTGTAGAAAACAAAGAATTAACAAGTACAACAAGCACAATAAGTTACAAAATAAATGAAGAAAGAACAGATAAAAGATTAATTCAGATATTAAATGAACTAACAATAAATATAATAGAACAACCATCAAGCAATGAAGATAATTCAGCAGATGACGAAGAAAGCAGAGAAGGAACAGTAGTATACACATATACATTAACAGGAGAAGAAATAACAAACTTACAACAAGCAGGAACAAAAGAAATAAAATACGAAAACTTAAAGTCAAATACAAAATACATAATAGAAATAACAGGAAATGTAGAGTTGGGGAAGACACAAGAAAGTATACCGGTAACATATAACTATAAAGAATTCACAACATTAAAGATACCAGCAAAAGTAGAAATAAAAAATCAATTTGTAACAGGAAACTTAATAGACTTTGATGTAAGAATAGAAGATATAGATAATGCAGTATTAAACAATAAAGTAAGAATGGAACTAAGAAATAGTAGCAATGATTTAATAGATTTACAAGAGATAACAACAAACGAAGATTATATAAGAAAAACATATGAAAAACTAGAAGAAAACAAAACATATAAATTAAGCTTTTATGCAGACCAATATAACGAAGGAAGTACAGATGAAACATATAAAGTAAATTATTTAATAAAAGAGATAGAAATAATAACAGAACCAGGAATAAGTGGAAGTATAGGATTAACAGAACTAACTAGAGAAGCAACAGGAAAAAATTTAGTAGATATGAGTTCAGAAACAAAGTGGTATGTATATCCAAATTTTAATACATATGCCTATTATGGAAAAGAATACAATGAAGAAACGAAAATATTAAAATTAGGTGGCAATAATAACCACAGAAGAGCCGTATATGATTTAAGAGAATATGTAGGACAAGAAGTAACAATGAGTTTTAAAGCTAAAGCAGGAAGTAATTCGCAAAATGCATATATACAGAATAGTAAAAAAGATACAAATAGAACAAAAATAGAGGGATTAACAACAGAATGGGAAGATTTCAAATATACATTAACAGTAGATAGTACAGGATATTTAGGATTTTATATAGATGGCGGAAATGGAATAGAAATAAAAGAATTGCAAATAGAATTAGGTAACAAAAAGACAAGTTATGAAGAATTTAAATATATACTTCAAAGTAATTACAGCATAAATTTAGAAGATAAAAGAAATGAAATAACAACAAACGATTATTATATAAAAATATATGAAGATGATAAATTAAAAATAGAAGATAGATATGAAGAAATTCCAGAAGATAATATTATTACAAATAAAATAAAAAAATACACTATAGAAACGAAAAAGAAGTATAATGTAAAACTAAGCGTTAAGATACGTGATAGAGAGTATATTCTTTCTGAATTAGAATACAATACACAAGATACAGAAGAAATAAAAGGTATATATACAGTAGAAGAATTTCGAGAGATTCAACCCAAAGGACATTATATTGTACTTAAAGATATAAATTTAGCGGAAGGCACTGGGGGAAGGATTAATTGTTTTGGTTGGAAATATAAAAGAAGTTTAATTTTTGAAGGTAATATCAATTTTAATGGAAATAAATTAATAACCGATTATGAAAACGATGAAAGTATATTTAGTGGAATCGCAGAAACTGGAGTAATAGAAAATATAATATTAGAAGTTAGATTAAACAATGAATTAGAGATAAATGATTTTTATGGATTAGTAAATGTCAATTACGGAACTATAAAAAATATTGTAGTTAATTTAACAGAATGTAGTCAAGTTCAAAATCAAAATATATGTTTAATTGGAGATTCTAATTATGGAACTATAGAAAACTTTATTATAAATAATAGTACTCCCTTATATGGAAATTCAAACTTAACAATGGGAGTTGAGAATAATTATGGAACAATAAAAAACGGATACATATACGGGGAAAATATAGAAATTAAAGGAAACTTATTGTCAAATAATAGAAATGTTGGCGGACTAGTAATTAATTCGAGTTCAAGGGCTATGATAAAAAATGTATATAGTTTGATAAAAATAAATTTTGAGAGTCAAAATAGTGAAAAAAATGAAGGAGTAGGTAATATTATAAAAACAAATTTTGCTGAAGTAAATAATATTTATTCCGTTGAAAGTGGTAACACAATAGATTATAATCATGGGCCTACAATCGCATATAATACTGGTAAAGTGAATAATGCATATTATTTTTCTGAAAAATTATTTAAGAATAATTATAACTTGAAAACGACAAGATTAGCCTTATATGACAATACATTTCAGAATCAAATGTTAAATGATGAAGAGAAATGGGATATAGACGATTTATTAAAAATGAAATGTTATCCTCAATTGATAATGCCTGAGTGTATGCCAAATCAGATATACATAAATTTACCGGAGATCCAGGACAAAGATTTGCCAGATGTAATAACAACAGAAGTAATAAGTCAAGAAGCAGACAGTGCAAAAGTAAAATTTATTATAAGTAATAGTTCAGCAGATACAATAAGTGAAATAAAAGTAAAAAATCTAGATTGTAAAATAGAATCACAAAACTATAACAATGGAGTAACAGAGGTTATTACAAAAATAAGTAATCCAATTTTATATGTTTCAAGTTATTCACTAGAAAGTATTTCGACAAAGAATCAGTTTAATATGACATATACTAGAAAATTCGATAGTGGTGAAAGAAATATATCAATAGAATTCTATAAAGAAATTAATAATATAGATGATTGGTATCAGATGAATAACTCTCCAACTGAAAATTATAGATTAATGAAAGATTTAGATTTTAAAAATAATCAAAATAAAATTTGCATTAGAAATCAATTAACAGGAAATATTGATGGTAACAATCATACTATAAAGAATATAGATAATACGCATATTTTTTATAATATTAATAAAGGAAGTTTAAAAAATTTAAATATATCAAATGTAAGCTTTATTACGAATTCTACATATACAGGAATTATTATTAATGCTAACTCTGCAGAGATAGATAATGTAAATGTAGAAAATATCAACATAGAGGTTGCAAGTGAAGATAAAGAAGCATCATTAATAATAGGTGGTCTTATAACTTATGCAAATAATAATACTACTAAAAATTCTTCTGTAAATAATATAAATATTACGTTAAATAGTACTAAGAAAGAGATTACAGTAGGTGGATTAGTTGCAAAAGCTAATTCTGCTTATATTTATAATTGCTATGTAAATAATATAAATATAAATGAGAGCAATACAATGCAATCAAATGGTATAGGTGCTGTTATTGGATATTCTGAAATGTCTGAAGTTATAAATTGTTATTCTATAGGTAATATAAATACTGATGTTAAAAATGTAGGAGGAATAATTGGAAATTTAACTGGATCATCTAGTATGCTAAATTATAGTTATAGTTTAGTTAATATAGAGGCAAATAACGATAATATTGGTGGAATAGTTGGTTATGATGGAAACAGTGATTTAGACACAAATATATCTTATAATCTAGCTTTAGGAAATATATATAACTCAAAAGATACAGATAATTCTAATAGGTGTGTAGGAAATGCTCCAAAAGAAAGATTTAATTATTCTTATGCAAATCAACTTATAGATGGTAAAAAAAGTGAGGAATTATTAGGAGCAGAAAAGTTATTAACATATAAAGAATTAGCAGATACAAATACATATTATAATGTGTTGTTGTTTGGTAATTCATATTCATATTCTAATTTAGAAAAAGGAATTTTACCAAAATTATATAATACAAATCAAGAAGGATTATTAATAAATCAACCGGATATAGAAATTCCAAGTGATAATGATTTAACAATTAAAAATTTGGAGGTAGAAAAAAATAGTGTAAATACATTAAGGGGTAGAATTTTAATAACAAATTTAAATGAAGTAGAAATAACTGAACTGACTATAGAAGATATGAATGTACAAATACAAGGAATTAGTTTAGAAAATCAAAAAACATATGTAGATTTTACAGCAACACCAATAAGATATTATGATAGTTATAAAATAGATTCAATAAGTTATTTAATTAATGGAGAAGAAATAAAGAAAAATTTAAATGCAAAACTAGATATACAATTCTTTAAAGATATATATAATTATCACGATTGGCAATCTATAGAAATTGGAACATATCAAAACTACCGTTTAATGGGAGATATAGATTTTAGTGGTAGAAATGATGTGAAATTAGATGTTACAATAGGGCGATTAGATGGAAACAATAAAAAAATAAAAAATTTAGATATAAATTTGGATGGTAGAAACAGTGGACTTATATATATGTTAAGAAATAGTATGGATAATGTTATATTTGAAAATATATCAATTATTAATACAGTAAATACAAATTATATAGGTATAATAGTAAAAAATACGGCAGAAATTAATAATTTGAAATGCACACAAATAAGTATTGAAGACAAAGAAAATATAACCGGAACAGGTCGAGGTATTATAGCTTTAAATGATGGAGAAATATCTAATTTAATATTAGATAATATAACTTTAAAATGTATAGGATCTGATAAGGTAGGTACAGTTGGAGAAAACTATAATAATGAAAAAAAGATTAGTAATATAAATGCTAAAGATATTAAATGTTTTGGTAAAAGTTACGTAGGAAGTATTTGTGGCTTAAAAGGCAATATAATTTATGCGAATGTAGAAAAAATTTATATTGAAGCTATGGGAGATTATGTAGGAGGAATAGCAGGTTATTTAGATACGCAAAATGATAATATTTCTATTACAAATGTAGTTATTTCCGGTAAAAATTATGTTGGCGGTTTATTTGGAGATGCAGGTGGAAAATTAATAAATGGAGATGATATTGAAGTATATGGAAAAAATTATGTCGGTGGTATATTTGGCCAAATGCGAGATGGTATAGATGGAGATTATATATTAATTAAAGATTCTAATATTGAAGGAACAGAAAATTATATAGGCGGAATAGCAGGAACATCTTCAGATGCATATGGAGCAGAGTGCTATGTAAATAACTGTGAAATAAAAGCAGAATCAATTAATTCAAATTATGTAGGTGGAATATTTGGTGAATATACTGGAGTACAAAATATGAATAATAGAATAATTGTAGATAGTTCAATTAGTGGAAATTCAAGTTCAGTTGGGGGGATAACAGGATATTATAATGGTAACAAACTATATGGAGGAGTTGTATACAATACAACAATAAAAGGGAAGGAAAATATAGGAGGAATAGTAGGACAATTTAGAAAAGGAGAATTATATTTGTCATATGCAGATTGTGAAATATATGGTGATACTAATTTAGGAGGAATAGCTGGTTATTTGGATAATACAGATATGACCGCGGCTGTTAATACATCAAAAATACACGAATGTTATACTGTTTCAAAACTCACGGGAAATACTAATGTTGGCGGACTATTAGGAGATTCATATAATAATTTATATGAACCGGAGAAATTTTATTATAGTAATTATGTAGATATAGATATTATAAGTAATAAGTTATCAAATACATCAGTGGGGATTGCAGGTAAGACTAATCAAAATCAATATTTAAAAGATACTTATTATTATAAATATTCTACAATAAATGGAGAAAATCCAAGTACACAAAATGAGATATTTATTTCATTGGATAAATATTTAACTGAGGAAGATTTAAAAGAACAAACAACATATACATCAAGAATTAAATGGGAAACTTCAAAATGGAACTTTAGTGTTCTCGCTAATAATAAATATCCAATTTTAAATTATTCAAGTCTTATTGAACAAGAAGGTATTGATTTACCGAAAGATGCAGAGCATATTCTTAAAAACGCAAATACTTCTATTATATCTGATAATGAAAATAAGCAGGAAGAACCAGAGCAATCTTTCGAATATGCAGATAAAACAATACAAACATATAGTACATACTCTGTAATAACAGCAGAAGATGGAAGTCAAGTTACAAGAAATACTAAACTATATTTAAAAGACAATAACTTATATGCTATACCAATTGTGATAACTGATGGACAAGATTTAAGGACTGAAGAAGTAATACCAGTAGCAAATAATTTTATATTGGATAGCTATAATGGAAAACAATATGAAACAGTATTAGGTTCAGATGGAAAGTTATATGACCTAAAAGAGCCAATAGAATATCCAGAGAACTTTGTAAATGCAGATATAGAAAGTATAGGAAATAATTTAAAGAATGATTTACACGAAGTAGAAGTTATTTACAAAAATGGAGATAAAATAAAATTTAATTACCAAACAGGAGAAGTAATATCTTCTTCAAAAGCTGAAGATGCAGAAAAGACAGGATTATTTGATTATTTAAAAGAAAAGATATCAGAAATAGAAAATTCTAGTTCTGGTGTAACAGAAGAAATTTCAAATAAATATGAGGAAAGCAAAGAACTACAAAACAAATTAGAGAAAACACCAGTAGAAGAGGCAATAGAAAAACAGAATGTAGTAAATGAAGAACAAGAAATAGGAGGTATCACAACCACTGAAAATAATGTAACTAATAACTCTCTAACAGAGAATAAATATATAAGTATGTACAACGAAGAGACGGGACAATATGAAATATATAACGAAGAAGAGTTATTAGACACGACGAAAGAGGAGGTGGTAAGTGAGAACGAAAAAATAGAAGCAAATAATTTAAGCGAATATTATGCGAGCGAAGGAGAGACTAAAAATACAAAAATGGGAATAGTATGGATAGTCATAAGCATAATAGGAGTAGGAATAATATTATTTGTATTAAGAAAAAACTTAAAAAAGAAAAATGCTTAAATAGGTAAAAGTGTGTGTACCTAGAAGCATAAAACTTAAGTAATAAAAAAACCGACTTTAATAAAATTACTTAAGAGGCAAATAAATTGCTAAAATAAAGACAAATAAAAATAATTAAATTAAGTGTGTGTAGAAAAGTCAGTAAGTATGTAAAATGTGCTTGCTGACTTTTTCATAATATTAAGAATAATGTCGAAAAAGAAAGATGAAAAATAGTTGAAAATATATAAAAAAGGTGATTAAATAGAAGTACCTTAGGATATTACCTAAGAGGATTAAATTCTATAAATATTTAAAAAAATACTAAGTTACAATATCAAAAATAAATTGTTTTTATCTAAAATTTGTATAGTCTGATACAAAATCAAAAAATTAAATTAAAGTCCCCCAATAATTAAATTTAATTAGTTTGAATCAAAGATTTAAGTATCTAAAAATAAAGATTTTAATGTCTAAAGTAATTCCAAAAAATATGAGTAAATAAAAAGATAAAAGAGACTATTTAAAAGTAAAAGATAAAAGTAATATCCTAAGGAATAAATTAAATTTTACTAAAAGGTTGAACAGAAGTTAAATATTTAGTAAAATAGAAGGAGAAGAATGGACAGTAAGAAAGTACGCGAGCTAACAGAAGATTACATATTTAAGCGAGTATTTGGTAAAAAAGGGAACGAGGATATACTAAAAGATTTACTAGAAAGTATATTAGAAATAAAAATAGAAGAAATAGAAGTAATAATAGGAGCAGAAATAGAAAAAGAGAATATAGAAGATAAATTGGGAATAATAGATTTAAAAGCAACAATAAATAAAGAAACAACAGTGGACATAGAAATACAAGTAAGAGATTATCATAATATGATAGAGAGAAGTACATTTTACATAGCAGGATTATATCATACGGGATTAAAACGAGGAGAAGCATATGAAGAAAATAATAAAGTAATAGGAATAAATATACTAATGTTTAATGTATTTGAATGGAAAAAAATCCATTCAAAAGGAGTGCTAAAAGAAAGTGAATTAAATGAAGTAATGACAGATAAATTAGAGCTACACTTTTTAGAATTGCCAAAGCTAATAGAAAACAAAGAAGAAGGAAATAAGAGATTAAGGCAATGGTTAGAATTTATATATAATAAAAGGAAGGGGGAGATAGAAATGGCAGTAAAAGAAAATGAAAAGATAGCAAAAGCACAAGTAGAATACAAATATCTCACAGGAGATGAGAAGGTACAAAGATTAGCATTTTTAAGAGATAAATGGGAAAGTGACCATAAGTCAGAACTAAATTGGGAGAAAAGAGAGGCAGAGAAGCGAGGAGAAAAACGAGGAGAAATAAGAGGTAAAAAGCTTGGAGAAGAAATGGGACGACTTCAGGAAAAGAGGCAAATTGTAATAAAAATGCTTAAAGAAAATTATGAAGATGAGATTATAATAAAGATAACAGATATAAATAAAGAAGAATTAGAGAAACTAAAAAAAGAAAATTGGAAGAATTAAAAGAAAAATTTAATATTTCAAAAACTGTACTAAATGTAAAGTATTATAAAAAATAAAATTTACAGTAGTACAGTTTTTTCATAACTATGTATAACAACTTCAAATTTTCTAAACAATAGATAAGTGCAAAACCTAACGGAATAGTAGTAAATATAAATTTAGTAATATAAAAATATAGAAATATATTGATACATTTATCAAAAATAATTATAATAGTATCAAATGAAAAAAAGAGAGGTACTAAATGAACATAAGATTAATATTGGGAATTCTTGGAGGAATAGTAGCCGTTGAGTTTATAGCTATAATTATCCAATTAAGAATATATAAAAGAGAAGTAGATAAGAGTATAGAATATGAAAACTTTAGGAAGGATGTATTAATTAAAGTTGCTAAAGAAAGACGAGAGTTAAGAGAAGCGTTAGCAAAGCAACAAGAACTAAAAGAAAAAATGGCAGAATTATCAAAGAAAAGAGAAGAAGCAAGAAAAACTAACGGAACTAAATAAAAAAAGACAAAATAATTATGTGAATTTTGTTGACTATAAAATTTATAATTAGTATAATAAAAACTAGGGAAACTAAAGATAGAAAGGATATGGAGTATGAAAAAAAGTAGATTAACAATATTAGCTGTTTTTTGTTTAATATGTGCTATGGCTTTAAGTCTTTTTGCAACTAGCGTTAAAGCAACAACAACGGAATTTGGTTTGCAAGAATATAGGAAAGCAAGAGAAGATGGAGCACAATATGCATATAAAGTTTCAGATAAATATGTATGGAAAATTGTTACATATAATGGACAAACTATAGATTATGATAAAGCAATATACTGCTTAAAAGCAGAACAAGGATTTTATACATCAAGCCCAGGTGTATTTAGACAAGAGTATGATACATCATACGATTTTAAAAATAAATCATCTATGCCAACATTACCAGTTGCGGAAGAAGATTATAATTCAATCATCTGGTTATTAAATCATGCATATATCCAATCTGCAGAAACAGCTACGCAAGATAAAGCAACATTACTAGCTAATGCAGGTATAACAGGAAATATAGAATTAACAGACGATGATTTAGATGTAATACAACAATTAGCAATATGGTATTTTACAAATAAAGAAGATTCTGTATATCATACAGATTTTGCTGGAGAACCTTCTTTACAAGTTGTATTAGAAGCTAAAAAAGCAAGTGATGGTGGAACAGAAGATTATAAGGCTGTAGAAGATAAAAATAGAGATAGATGGGACCAAATGGAAAAACTATTTAAATATCTAGTAACAAATGCTAAATCAGCAACAGAAGCTTCAAACGCAAACGAAGCACCATTAAGTTTAGATAAAACAACACCAGCTGTTACAGCAGAAGGTGATAATTATATTATAGGACCATATAAAATAGATAAGAATAATGACACTCCATATACATTAAATGTAAAAGTAACAGATAGAAACGGAAACGATTTAACAGGAAAATATACATTATTAGATTCAAATAAAGCAGATATAACAGATAAAACTATTACAGATTTAGTAGGACAAACATTCTACTTAAAAATTTCAGCAGATACAGTAGTTGCAGACACTATAGATGGTGTTAGATTTAGTATGAATGGAACATATACAACAACAACTGCTACATATTGGACAAGTTCTACAAATAATACTGTTCAACCAATAGTAGTAATAGAAAGAACACCACAAGAGTTTTCAGATAATAACGAAGTATTCTTTACAGTAAGTGGAAAATATAGTTTTAAATTAGTAAAAGTAGATTCAAATGATGCAACTAAAAAATTACAAGGTGTAGAATTCGAAATTACAACGCCTACAGGAACTCAGAACTATACAACAGATGAAAACGGAGAAATCAACATAGCAGATATCGAAATAACTAACCCTGGGGTAGACACGATTACAATTAAAGAAACAAAAGCTCCAGAACCATATAAAATATTATTAGAAGAACCATTAGTATTAAATGTAACAAAAGACTTATTAAATGGTAGCTATACAGCAACAGATGCAGAATTAGAAGGATATGATGAAAATGCAGTTCAAATACAAGATGGTGTTGTTACAATAACAGTAGCAAACGAACCAAAGATATTTGATTTAGCATTAAAGAAATGGGTAAGTAAAGCAATCGTTACAAACGAAGATGGTTCACAAACTGTAACAGAAACAGGTCATACTGGTGACGAAGATCCAGAGCCACCAGCAAAAGTAGATTTAGGAAGACAAGATATAAACAATGTAACAGTAAAGTTTGAATTCCAAATAAAAATAACAAACGAAGGTGAAGTTGCAGGATATGCGACAGAAATAACAGATTATATACCAGAAGGATTAAGATTTGTACAAGAAGATAACCCAGATTGGTATACAAGGGAAGCTCTAGATGGAAGAGAAAGAGTTGCAACAAAATTATTAGAAAATACATTATTACAACCAGGAGAAAGTGCAACAGTATCACTTATCTTAACATGGATAAATGGACAAGATAATATGGGCTTAAAAACAAATATAGCAGAAATAAGCCAAGATGATAATGAATATGATTTACCAGATATAGATTCAACTCCAGATAACTTTAAAGATGGAGAAGATGATATAGATGATGCACCAGTAATACTTACAGTAGCGTTAGGAGATACAGTACTTTATATTGGTGTAGCAACACTTGCTGTAGCAGTATTAACAGCAGGAATATTCATTATAAAAAAATATGCAATATAAAAATAAAATAATTAAGTAGAAAATGAACCTATTTTGCCTAAATAGGTTCATTTTTAAGCTTGAAAAAAACTGGCAAATAGTGTAAAATGTAAAAAGCCAAAAGCAATTAACAATGCGATGGAAAATTTAATAGAGGAGGAATAGAAAATGAAAGTAATTTTATTAGACAATATAAAAGGTGTAGGAAAAAAAGATGAGGTAATAAATGCAAGTGATGGATATGCAAGAAATTTTCTATTTCCTAAAAAATTAGCGGTAGAAGCAAATGCAGAAAATATGGCAAAATTAAAAGGTAAGCAAGATTCTGCAAGCCATAAAAAAGCAGTAGAAAAAGACGAAGCAAAGCAAATTGCCGAAAAATTAAAAACAATTTGTCCAAAACTAAAAATAAAAACAGGAGAAAATGGTAAAGTATTTGGTGGCGTAACAGCTAAAGATATAGCAGATGTACTAAATAAAGAATACAAAATAAATATAGACAAAAAGAAAATTGACTTAAAAGAAAGTATAAAAACTCTTGGTGTTACAAAAGTTAATGTAAGATTATATGAAGGGGTTATGGGCGAAATAAAAATAGACGTAATTCCAGAATAGTAATATAAATTAGCAAAAGTAACTAGGAGGCATAAAATGGAGCTAGGAAAAATTCCACCAAATGATGTAGAGGCAGAACAAGCTGTTATAGGTAGTATGTTAACAGATAGGGATGCTGTAATATCAGCTATAGAAGTTCTTAAAGAGGAAGATTTCTATAGGGAAGATAATAAAACTATATATGAGGCAATACTAAATTTATATAATAGATCAGAACCAATAGATATAATAACACTAAAAGCAGAATTAACATCAATGGGTATGTTTGATAAAATAGGTGGGTTAGAATATATAGTAGGATTACCAGAAAAAGTACCTACAACAGCCAATGTAGAGAAATATATAAGTATTGTAAAAGAAAAATCAGAACTAAGAAGATTAATAAAAGCAGCAAATGAGATTATAGAGCAAGGATATGATCCAACCGAAAATATAGATGACATTATGAATAGTGCAGAAAAGAAAATCTTTAACATAATGCAAGATAAAGACCAAAAAAGTTATAGCCCAATAAAGGATGTTTTGATAGATGCATTTACAGAATTAGAACAATTATATAATCAAAAACAACATATAACTGGTGTACCTACAGGCTTTATAGATTTAGACTATAAAACAGCAGGTCTTCATAATTCAGATTTAATTCTTATTGCTGCAAGACCCGCAATGGGTAAATCCGCATTTGCTTTAAATATTGCTACAAATGCAGCACTAAAAGCAAAAGTTCCAGCAGTATTATTTAGTCTCGAGATGTCAAAAGAGCAAATGGTTAACAGAATTTTGTGCAGTGAAGCAATGGTAGATAGTAATAAAGTAAGAACAGGAAAAATAGATGATGATGATTGGATAAAACTTGCAGATACAATGGGAGATTTATCAGAAGCACCTATTTATATAGATGATACACCTGGTATTTCTATAAATGAAATAAGGGCAAAATGTAGAAAACTTAAATTAGAAAAAAATATTGGACTAGTAGTAATAGACTATTTGCAACTTGTACAAGGTTCTTCAAAAAGAGCACAAGGAAGCAGGGAACAAGAAATCTCAGAAATAAGTAGATCTTTAAAAATATTAGCAAAAGAAATAAATGTACCAGTTATAGCACTATCACAGCTATCAAGAGCACCAGAACAAAGACCAGACCATAGACCTATGCTTTCTGACCTTCGTGAATCTGGAGCAATAGAGCAAGATGCCGACATAGTAATGTTCTTATATAGAGATGATTACTATAATGAAGATAGCGAAGATAAAGGATTAGCCGAAGTTATCGTAGCAAAACACAGAGCTGGTTCAACAGGAACAGTAAAACTAGTATGGTTAGGTAACTATACAAAATTTGCTAATATGGAAAGATATAGAGAATAAGAAAAATATACTAAACCAAAACTATTAATTGAAAAATATGATGGCTATAGAGTAAGCGAATAAAGGACGGTAAAATGGAAGATAAAATTTTAAAAACCATAAAAAAATATAAATTAATAGAATCTGGGGATAAGGTACTTATTGCGGTATCTGGAGGTCCAGATTCTATGTGTTTATTAGATATTTTAAATAAACTAAAAGAAAAACTAAAAATAGAAATTGCTGTGGCACATGTAAACCATGGAATACGTAAAGAAGCTGGCGAAGAAACTGAATACATAAAAAAATACTGTGAGAAATATAATATAAAGATATATATAAAGTATGAAGATGTAACTAAGCTTGCGAAACAAGAAAAAATAGGGCTTGAAGAAGAAGGAAGAAAAGTAAGATATGCTTTTTTTGATGAGGTTTTAAAAGAAACAGGTTTTAACAAAATAGCAATAGCACATAATATGAATGATAAAGTAGAAACAGTTTTAATGAATATAATTAGAGGAGCTGGAAGTCTAGGGCTAAAAGGAATAGAACCCAAAAGAGACAATAAATATATAAGACCTTTAATAGAGACAGAAAGAAAAGATATAGAGGAATACTGTAATATAAATAAACTAGAACCAAAATTTGATGAAAGTAATAATGATAATACATATACCAGAAATAAAGTTAGAAATATTTTAATACCATTTATAAAAAAGGAGTTTAATCCTAATATAATAAAGGGAATTAATAATTTATCAGAAATAGTAACAGAAGAACAGAATTATTTAGAAAAAATTGTAAATAATATATATAGTCAAATAAAAATAGAAGAAACTAAGGAAAAAGTGATTTTAGATTTAAAAGAGTTTAATAAGCAAGATACTATAATTAAAAAGAGAATATTATTGATTTCAATTAGTAGGATATTTGGAACAAGCAAAAACATCGAAAGAATTCATATAGAAGATATTATAAAATTATGTGAGCGCAATATAGGTAATAAATATTTAACGCCAAATAAGAATGTAAAAGTTTTTGTAAACAAAGGAAAAATTATTATATCACATACATATTAATATCCGTAAGGCATAATAAGCTGACACACAAAAGACACAAAAAATAGGTTGAAATCAATTGATTTATATGGTATATATGCTTATAGCGATTAAACTTTGTTTAAACTTAGATTAAAGAAAACAATTAAAGATGAAGAAAAAGCAGATAGGAGGAAAATAAAGTGAAGAACGGGATTAAATCATTGGCGGTATGGTTAATATTCTTAATTATATTTATAGTATTAATTTCGTCAATAATGGATAACTCAAGTAACAAACTTGCATATTCGGAACTATTAGCTGATATGGAAAAAGGAACAGTTACAAGCATCGAAATTCAAGATGGTGGTGAAAAAGCCTTAGTTGAATTAGAAGGTGACTCTGTACCAAAAGAAGTAAATATTCCAGATATTAATAGTTTTATGACATATGCACAAGAAATATTAAAAACAAATAGCTATACTTTAACAGAAAGACCAGAATCAGTATTTATGAAAGGTCTTTACCTAATAATACCATTTGGAATAATAGTAATTGTTTTATTATTTGGATTATTATTAATTAATCCAGGAAACCAAGGTGGAAATAAAACAATGTCATTTGGTAAGAGTAGAGCTAGAATGACAAATGGTGCAGAAAAAACAAAAGTTACATTTAATGATGTAGCTGGTGTTGATGAAGAAAAAGAAGAATTAGAAGAAATAGTAGAATTCTTAAAAACTCCAAAGAAATTTACAGATATGGGAGCAAGAATACCAAAAGGTGTTTTATTAGTTGGTCAACCAGGTACTGGTAAAACATTACTTGCTAAAGCAGTTGCTGGTGAAGCAGGGGTACCATTCTTTAGTATAAGTGGTTCTGAATTCGTAGAAATGTTTGTTGGTGTTGGTGCATCAAGAGTTAGAGATTTATTCGAACAAGCTAAAAAGAATGCTCCATCTATTATATTTATAGATGAAATTGATGCAGTAGGTCGCCAAAGAGGTGCAGGTCTTGGTGGAGGACATGATGAAAGAGAGCAAACATTAAACCAACTTTTGGTTGAGATGGACGGTTTTGGAACAAATGAAGGAGTTATAGTACTTGCTGCAACAAATAGACCAGATGTACTAGATAAAGCTTTATTAAGACCAGGAAGATTTGATAGACAAATAGTTGTATCTGCTCCAGATGTAAAAGCTAGAGAGCAAATATTAGAAGTTCATGCTAGAAAGAAAAAATTAGCAGAAGATGTAGATTTAAAAACAGTAGCTAAAAATACTTCAGGTTTTGCAGGTGCAGACTTAGAGAATATCTTAAATGAAGCAGCATTACTTGCAGCTAGAAGAAATTTAGATTGTATCGGAATGAAAGAAATTGAAGATGCAATGGTAAAAGTTACAATGGGACCAGAAAAGAAAACAAGAGTAAGAAGCGAAAAAGAAAACAAATTAGTTGCTTACCACGAAGCTGGTCATGCAGTAGTAAGTAGATATTTACCAACTCAAGATAAAGTTCATCAAATATCTATAGTACCAAGAGGAATGGCTGGTGGTTATACAATGTATAGACCAGCAGAAGATAAATCATTTAGATCAAAAACAGAAATGGAAGAGAGCATTGTTTCATTATTAGGTGGAAGAGTTGCTGAAAAATTGATTTTAGATGATATCTCTACAGGTGCAAGCAATGATATAGAAAGAGCAACAGCAATTTCTAGAGCAATGGTAACAAAATATGGTATGAGCGAAAGATTAGGAACAATTACTTTTGGCGCAGACCAAGAAGAAGTATTCCTAGGAAGAGATTTAGCACATGCTAAAGAATATTCTGAAGAGACAGCAGCAATCATAGACGAAGAAGTTAAAAAGATTGTTGATGCAGGATATGAAAAAGCTATTAATATTTTAAGTGAACATGTAGATAAATTACATGCAGTTGCTAAAGTATTATTAGAGAAAGAAAAAATCGACGGAGATGAATTTGATAAAATTTTCGCAGAATAAAAGAATCGGGATTTGGGGACGTTCCTATAAATCCCGATTTGTGTTTTAAGTAAAATATTTTTAGTTGAACAGGTGGAAAACTATTAATAAAGAAAATAGTTTTCCACCTGTTTTTGTGTTTTGGGTGGTAAAAATGAGATAGTCTTTAAATTAATTAAGCAATAGAATTGCGAGATATACGGAAATAACAGCTAAATAAAATATTACAAATATATGATATTGCCTTGGTGCTGGATATAACAGAATCTATGATTAGAATAGAAGATATATAAAAAGTAAGAGACTAATAAGTATAATAATAAAATAGAAGCAAAAGCATATACAGAAATAATTAGAATAAAGCTCAAAGGGAGATTTTAAATAGAGAGAATAATAGCATCCTTGAGTTTGGAAACAGTAAGTCAAAAAAACAAGTAAAATGTATGATGTAATAAAAAAATAATATAAAATGTCCTAAACTGGTATCCGTAAATTGATAGAGCAGTGTACCACATAGTGGAAGCAATGCTCTATTTACTTATATTTAAAGAATAAGTACAATTATATAATGAAAGGTAATATGGAAAAAGTAGGTGAATATGAAAAGATGGAAGAGAAAAAGAATAAAAAAATAATCACTGAATGTCTTAATAATGTAAAGAGAAACTCTTTAAAAAAAGAGAAAGAATCTAAAATAAATATTTCACTAAAAATAGTTATTCCAATAGTAATAGCTATACTTTTAGTGACCTTTATAGTAAGCTTCATTTTGCTTAATTACAATAAACAAAGTGACAACTATCAATTATCAGGTTCGCAAGAATACCAAACTACAACATATAGCGATGAGTATAAGAAAACATCTGATTTAACTGATGCAGACTTAAATGATGCATATCAAAAAAATTATCAAAAGAGCACAGCAGATGATGGAAGTTATTTAATAAAGAGTGCGGAATGGACTGATAAACAAAAAGGAGAAGGTTTAATTACTATACAAGGAGTACAATATCAAGAATTAGAAGAAACAAGTGCTTTATATGTTGCGACAATGTGTTATGCACATGGATTAACAGAGGATATATTAGTAAGAAACATACAAACATTAATAAAGTATTATGATAAAGTGGACTTTATAGCAATTAATAACTGCTATGCAGAAGGAATTTTGGATAGTAAAACATTTACAAAAGATGCTACAGAAGATGAGATAAGGCTATATGTTTCAGAAGCAAAAAATTCGGGAATGACATATCCTCATTTATCATATAGTATTCCATATGCGATTCAAGAATATTTATTTGGAAATGCAGGAGATGAATATATTAATGCAAGTAATTTGATAAATAATCCAACAGCGATATATACTTCTTTTGACTCATTTTATTTAGGAAATACTGGTGGAACAACCGCAAGTTCAGGTTGGGGAGCAGAATATGGAACAGAAAAATATTTTAACTTTATAAAAGAGAACTTTGCAAATAGATATTTTTCTATGTCACGATATTCACGACAAGAAGGTAAACAATGTATAGGAGTAAGAAATCCTTTCCAAAAGTATGAGGCTAGTAGATTAAATGTTTTAATAGGAATATTAAACCCAGAAAATTATGGGGAAGCAGATTTAGTATATAGTGAGGAAAGCTTAAATAAATGGCAAGCAGATAATAGTGCGGATTTATTAGAATTACCAGTAGAAGATAAAAAATATTTAGCAGATTACAGTTATAGCCAAGATTTTGAAGCAACAAGTGTACAAGTTATTACAAATTGTACTATTGCAGATACAGTGCAGGATTATTTTGAAATTGTAGATGTTAATGCAACTGGTGGCTCAGCAAGTATGCAAACTAAAGTAATGGGACAAAATGTTTTAGTTTATGATGAAAATTATGTATGTGGAAATGAAGTTAAAATAACTATAAAAGTAAAATTAAGACAAGATGAAACTTTTTATTTTGATGGATTTCAAGATACAAATTTTGGGAAAGCAACATTAAGTGGAAAGGCAAATATATCTGTAGATTCACCTAAATTAGCAACTACAGCAACATATACTGTAAACTATTTAGAAAAAGGAACAAATAAAGAATTAAGCAATTCCAAAACATATGAGAATATTCCTACTAATACTCAAATTAAAGCTACAGATGAAGTAATAGATATAGATGGATACAATTATGATAGTGCAGATAAGGAAATTTTAACACTAGGAACCGGCGAGAATGTAATTAATTTATATTATACAAAAAGAACAGATTTAAGTTATAAAGTAAATTATTTAGAGAAAGATACAAATAAAGTGTTAAGTACACAAAAAGTAGTAAATAATCAAAGTTTTGGTACAGTAATAAATTCAGCCGATGAAATAATAACAATCGAAGGATATGATTACGATAGTGCAGATAAAACAAGCTTAACAATAGGAACAGGAACGAATATAATATAATTTATACTATACAAAGAAAGATGCTAGTGTTCTTGTACACCATTATATAGATGGAACAGAAACAAAAGTACCTGCCAAAAATGGTGGAGAAGTAGCAGATGAAACAATAACAGGAAAAGTAGATGACAAATATAGTACAAATGCATCTTCAAACATTGCAAACAATTATGAATTAGTAACAAGCAAACTACCAACAAATGCAAGTGGTACGATGACTGAAGAGCAAATAGTAGTAACATATTACTATCAATTAAAAGATCCAACATTAACAAGCAATATAAGTAAAACAAGTACTTTAAATAAAATAACATCAAAAGATCAAGAAATGCCATATACAATTACATATACAGCAAATGTAGATACATATAAGGGAGATGCAGAAGTAACAATAGTAGATACACTTCCATATACAATAGATGAATCAAAATCAGACTTAGCAGGCGGAACATATAATGCTGAGGCTAAAACAATAACATGGAAGGAAAACATAACAGGAATAGATAGTTTTGCAAGCATAAAAAATCAAATAAATATAACAAAAGAAATAAAAGTAGTATACAAAGATTTAGATGTTACACAAGCAAATGTAACAAATAAAGTAACAGGAACAATTAATTTAAAAACACCAGAAAAAACTGATACAACAGAAGTAACAAAAGATATACCAACAGAATACTTAAAAGATGTAAAAGTAACAAAGATTTGGGACGATAATAATAACAGTGCAAGTAAACGTCCAGCAAATGTAACAGTTGTACTTACAGGAGACGGAAAGACATATAAACAACAATTAAGTGTACAAAATGTAGTTTCTGGAAATAATAACAATTGGGAATATACATTTACAAACTTACCAAAATATAATGCACAAGGTGTAGAAATAGATTATGTATTAAGCGAAGAAGTAAGTTCAGAATCTAATAATAAATTCTATTCTGCAAACATAGACCAAGGAAATAAAACAATAACAAATACTTTTACTGTACCAGATGAAAAGGTAACTGTGACAGCAAAGAAAGTATGGAATGATAATAACAATAGTGCACAAAAACGTCCAAATAGTGTAACATTAACAGTTACAGGAACAGGTGCAGGTGTAAATGTTTCTAAAGAGCAAGAAATTACATCAGCAAATGCAGTAGCAGGAGATAGTAACGCTTGGGAATATACTTTTACAGATTTACCAAAATATGACGAAAATGGTGATGAAGTAGAATATACAATAAATGAAAAAGATTTAAATAATGAATTTTATATTAAATCTAATGTAGATCAAGCAACAAGAACTGTAACAAATACATTCCAAGTACCAGGAGAAAATATAGAGATTCTAGTAACAAAGATTTGGGATGATAATAATAATGAAGCAGGAAAACGTCCAACAAGTGTAACATTACAAGTAAAAAATGGTAATGAAGTTGTAGCAGAAGAGGAAGTTACAGAAGCAGATGGATGGAAACATACATTTAGTGTTCCAAAATATAATGCTGATGGTAATGAAATAAATTACACAATAGATGAAAAGGATTTAGGAAATAAATTCTATACAAAGGAAAATGCTGTTATAGACCAAGATGCAAGAACTATTACAAATAAATTTGAAGTACCAGATGAAAAGGTGTCTATAAAAGTGACAAAAGTATGGGATGATAACAATAATTCTGCAGGAAAAAGACCAGGAAAAGTAACAATGGTACTAACTGGAGCTAGTCAAGCACATAAACAAGATTTAACAGTAGAAAATGCAGATCCATCAAACAACAATAACTGGATATATACATTTAATGACTTACCAAAATATGATTCAAAAGGTAATGAGATAAACTATATATTAAGTGAAGAATTAGATAGTATTTACTATACAAGTGCAAATAGCAAGATAGATCAAAATACAAAAACTATAACAAATACATTTAAAATACCAACAGACAAAATATCAATTTCTGTAGTAAAAGTATGGAATGATAATAATAACACAGCAAATAAAAGACCAGACAATGTAGTATTAGTATTAACAGGAAATGATGGAAGTGAAGCACATAAAGTAACATTAAGTGGTCACAATGCAGATGCAAATGATGGAAATAGATGGTTATATACATTTAAGGACTTACCTAAATATAATGCTACAAATGGAGACGAAATAGTATATACATTAAGTGAAGAAAAATTAAACAGTAAATTTTATTCAACAAGTATAGATCAAGAAAGTAAAACAGTAACAAATACATTTAGTGTACCAGATGAAAAAACATCAGTAACAGTAAGAAAAGTATGGAATGATAATAATAATATTGCACAAAAACGTCCAGAAAGTGTTACATTAATCTTAAGTGCGTCAGGAAGTGAAGTTGCAAGACAAACTTTAACAAGTAGTAATGCAATAGAATCTGCTACAAACACTTGGGAATATACATTTAATAATTTAAAGAAGTATGATGCAAATGGAAATGAAATCGAATATACATTAAGTGAAGAGAATTTAAACAATAAATTCTATACATCAGAAGTAAATCAAGAAAATAAAACAGTAACAAATACATTTAGTGTACCAGGTGAAACGGTAAGTGTAACAGTTACAAAAACATGGAATGACAATAATAACGAAGCAGGAAAACGTCCAACAAGTATTACATTAAAAGTATCAGGAAATGGAAAAAATTATACTCAAGAAGTAACAGAAGCAAATGCAGATAGTTCAAATAGCAATAATTGGGTATATACATTTAATGACTTACCAAAATATGATGGAAATGGTGACGAAATAGCTTATACAGTTGATGAATTGGATTTAAATAATGATTTCTACATTAAATCAAGTGTAAATCAAGAAACAAAAACAATAGTAAACACATTCCAAGTACCAGGAGAAAATTTAACAATTCCAGTAACAAAAATATGGGATGACAATAATGATATGGCTCAAAAACGTCCAGAAAGTGTTACAGTACAAGTAAAAAATGGCGAGGAAGTAGTAGCAGAATCACCAGTAACAGCAGATACAGAATGGAAACATGAATTTACATTACCAAAATTTGATGACTATGGTAATGAGATAAAATATACAATAGATGAAGCAAATTTAAATAATAAATACTATGAAAAAGGTAATGTAGATCAAACAGCTAGAACAATAACAAATGTAAGCAAATATGGAAAAGTAACAGTACATTATTACATAGAAGGTACACAGACAAGAGTTACAGATATAAATGGTAGTGAAATTGCAGATGTAGTAATAGAAGGAAAACAAGGGGAAAGCTATAATACAAATTCAGCAGAGAATGTAAAACAAAATTATGAATTGGTAGCGATACCTTCAAATGCAACAGGAACAATATCTGTAGAAGATACAGAAGTAATTTATTACTATAGATTAAAAACACCAAACATAACAAATCAAGTAATAAATAAAACAGGAACAGATAGAATAACGGTAGCAAATCAAGAAATGAACTATACTGTAACATACACAGCAGAAATAACAGATTACATAGGAGATGCAGAGGTAACAATAGTAGATACACTACCATATGCAATAGATGAAGAAAAATCAGATCTAGCTGGAGGAATATACAATAGCACAGATAAAACAATAACATGGAAAGAAAATGTATCTGATATAAATAGTTTTACAGGTAATGGAACAGTAAGTGTTACAAAGAATTTAAAAGTTGTATATGTAGGCTTAGATATGAAGCAAGAAAAAATAACAAACAATGTAAAAGGAAATATTAAGCTACTAACTCCGGAAAAAACAAGCGAAGATGTAACAGGAAGCCAAGAAAGTACAATATATAAAGCGATAATAAGTAGCGAAAAATTGGTAGATAAGACAGAAGCAATAGAAGGAGAAAAAGTAACATATACAATAAGAATAACAAATGAAGGAAACCTAGCAAAAACAGTAACAGTAAGAGATACATTACCAGCAGGAATAACATTTGATAAAGATACACTAATAAAAATAGGTAACATTGATACAGTCTACACAGAACAAAACTTAAAGAATGGAATACCAGTAGAAGTACCAGCTTATGGAAGTATAGATGTAGTATTTGCAGGAAAAGTAGATACATTGGCAAATAATGAATACAGTAAGACATTAAAAAATCAAGCAACAGTAGATAATGAACCAACAAATGAAGTAACAACAAATGTAACAAAAGCAAATATAACAGCACATAAAGAAGCTGAGCCATCAAGTGGAAGCAAAGTAAGAGAAGGAGACGAAATAACATACAGAATAAAAGTAAGAAATGATGGAACAAGAGCAGGAGATGTAATCGTAAAGGATACAATTCCAACAGGAACAACATTTGTAGAAGGTTCAATAAAGATAGATAATATTGCAGATAGTAGTAAAACAGCTACAGACTTAGCAAATGGAATTAGCATAACAGTTGATATTAGCAAAGAAGTAGTTGTAGAGTTTAAAGTAAGAGTAAATAAACTAATAGATGGAACAAAGATAAAGAATACAGCATATATCAATCAAAATGGAGAAGATAAGAAAGTTCCAGAAGAACCAGAGCATACATATGTAGAACCAAAAGAAGAACAAAACATAAGTAAAACAGGAACAACAACAATAGAAAGCTTAGACCAAGAAATAACATATAATATAAATTACACTGCTAAAATAACAGATTATAGTGGAAAAGCAACAGTAAAATTAATAGATACATTACCATATGCAATAGATGAAGCTAGCTCAGATTTAGCAGGAGGAACATATGATGCACAGGCACAAACAATAACATGGGAAGAACCTGTAGAAAATATACAAATTACAGAAGAAAAAGAAATAACAGTAAATAAAACAATAAAAGTAGTATATAAAGATGTAAGCCCAGATGTAGTAAGTATAAAAAATGTTGTTACAGGACATATAGAATACGAAACACCAGTTATGACAAGTGATGAAGTAACAGCAAATGCAACTACAACAACTGGATTTACAGTAAATATACCAGTAAGTAAAGTTTGGGAAGATGACTCAAACAAACTTGGACAACGTCCTACAAAAGTAGTATTTAAACTACATGGAAGTGATGGAAGCGAATATACTTTAGAATTAGCAAAACCAGGAACACAAAGAAGTACAACAACACAAGATCCATCTAATCCAAATAAATGGAATGATATATTCGAAAATTTACCAAAATATGATAGTAATAATCAAGAAATAGTATATACATTAACAGAAGAAGAAAAGACAGAAGGAGACTTAAAATACTATGATAGCGTAGTTACAGATAAGACAGTAACAAATACGAATAAATATGGAAAGGTAATAGTACATCACTACATAATGAATACAGATGGAAGTACCACTACAACAAGAGTTCCAGATGTAAACGGAACAGAAATACCAGATGTAGTAATAGAAGGAAAAGAAGGGGACGAATATACTACAGAGAAAGCTAAAAACATAAATGAAAAATATGAACTTGTAGCAGAAAAACTACCAGCAAATGCTACAGGAAAGATAGAAAAATACAACGAGGAAAAACTACAAGAAGTAATCTATTATTACAGATTAAAACCAGCAAAAGTATTAATAAATTACTTAGAAAAAGATGAAGATACAGATGATTCAAACAACTTAGTACTAACAGAGCAAGAACAAATAACTGGATATGTAGATGACAGTTACAACACAGATACAGACCACAGAAAAGAAACAATAGAGAAAGACGGAAAAACATATACACTAGTTAGTGACAGTGGAAACAAAACAGGAAATATGACAGTCCAAGACATAACAGTAACATACTATTATCTACAAAATACAAAAGCAACAGTAAG
>ENA-OOQX01000195-OOQX01000195.1-human-gut-metagenome-genome-assembly--contig:-NODE-195-length-26246-cov-3.852850_pt1 | contig 26246 bp, 22 predicted proteins | sample MGYA00241267_ERZ501173 | MGnify/ENA primary metagenome ERZ501173 (study PRJEB25962, sample SAMEA2042500) | human gut metagenome | biome: human gut; feature: human-associated habitat; material: faeces... | reverse complement strand
GTCATTTACACTGCTCCATGACGGATTGTATGTCACACCCTTAACCGAGCTTTCGAAATCCAACGGAATGAACGTAAAGCCGTTTTCGTTTGCATATGTCTCCGCCGCCGTTCCTCTGTAGCCGTAGATTGTAAAATTTTCGGCTTTTTCTTTCCAGAAAGTATAACCAAAAGCATATTCTCCGATTTCGGTCACGGAAGCAGGGATTTTGACGGATTGATTGGCAAATTCGCATATAAAAGCTTGTTTGCCGACACGTTCAAGCCCGTCGTTCAGCTCTATATCGTAAGGTTTACATGAATTAAAGCACTTATCTCCGATTGATTTAACAGTTGATGGCAACGTGATTTTTTTAAAACCGCCCCAAGTATCAAAAGCCGAATTACCGATAGTCTCCAATCCCTCATTGAATTTTATTTCCGAAAGACTTGACGATGAAAAAGCGGAATCTTCGATTTTTTTAACAGAAGAAGGAATTTCAATCTTTTCTATTCTTGTAATTTCAAAAGCTGATTTCGGAATCTCGCTAATATCATTATCTGCCGTAAAGGTTACGGTTTCAAGAAATCCACATCCATAAAACATGCTCTCACACATAGAGCAACCGATCGTTACATTTTTCACTTTACTTTTGTAAAAAACTTCATTAGCCCCATCTTCAAACTTAATATTTGAGGGAAGATTCAAATCAGTTATATTGGTAACAGCGAACGCATTTGAGCCAAGTATAATATCTCCTGTTCCGTTAAAAACGATCTCATTTACACTGACAGGAGCAGACCATCCTGCAAATCCGAAAGCTTTAACTATAATCGGCTCAGAACCAAATGCATTAAATGTAACCTTGTTTACATCTTTAAAGTTCGGGTCAAAATTGGGGTCAGATTCTTCACTACGACCGACATAATATTGTTCCTCTTCAACAACATCTCCGCTGTTGAGGACAACATCAATTTTCTCCAAAGTTTCAGCATAAACATTTACACTCAATAGCATGCTGATAATAATAACTATCGCCATTGTTTTTAACCAAAAATTTTTCATCATTAGAATCCTCCCTTCAATTAACAGTTCTTATTACTCAACAGTATAAGTCAGGGTCGTTGCATATGTCCAACCGTCGGTCGGATTTTTAATATAAATCTTGAAATTATTCTCGCCGCTGTGACGTGGCTTTACGGAGAGGTTATAGGTGTAGGTCATGTTCGCTTCATCAAGCACCGCCATTGACGAGGCAACGGTCGTTGTCATTCCGTTATCGTACTCAATGCGAACTTTGTTCACACCTGAGCCTGTAACGATTTTGCATTCGACCGAATCCGGATTGCCGCTCGTTGACGAAAGCTCGGCGGATTTCAATGTCTTGTCCGAGGAAAGCGTTGAAACGCTGAAAGAATAGGTCAGGCTTTCCCACTCGTTTTTGTATTTTGCATGAACCTGTAAATCGCTGTTCGGCGTGAGTCTTGTTCTTATTGTCCACACCTCATGGTCAAGCTCTCTTGAAAGTGAGCTGACCTCGTTGCCCTCGGCATCGTAGCCCTTGATTACAACATTGGAATTATTCCTTGCAAATGTTCTCGTTGCACCTGTAGCTTCGATAACCTGAACCTTGTCGGCTCTGTCATTAACGGTGAAGCTGTAGTCATTTACACTGCTCCATGACGGATTGTATGTCACACCCTTAACCGAGCTTTCGGAATCCAGCGGAATGAATGTAAAACCGTTTTCATTTGCATACATCTCCGCCGCCGTCCCTCTGTAGCCGTAGATGGTGAAGCCGTCAATCGTCTTAGAATCGGAAATAAAACCGAACGCCTTTTCACCTATCGAGGTTACGGAAGCGGGAATTATAACAAACTTAAAATTATTATCATAAAAGGCTTTCGCGCCGATTGAAGAAAGTCCGCTGCGGAGAGTTACTGCTGACATCTGGGAGCTTCCAAAGAAAGCTTCTTCGCCGATAGATTTAACAGATGCAGGAATATCAAGCCTCTTTATGTTACAATTTCTGAACGCCGCATACGGAATTGATGTTGTATTTCCTTTGAAATTTACTGTTTCCAAGCTGTTGCAATCATCAAACATTTTAGGTACAACATCGCAGTATATGTCAGCCGTTTTAAGTCTCAGGCAGGAGGTAAAAATACCTTCTGCATTGTCTTTGAATTTTACATTTTCAGGCAAAGTCAAGCTTTCAATTCCCGTAAAATTAAAAGCCTGTGAGCCAAAAACAACATCGCCCGAACCGATAAAATCAATTGTTCTTATATAACCGGGAGCACCGTTTGCCCCTGCGAAACCGTAATCGTTAATTGTAATCGGAGCAACTCCTCTTGCGTCAAATGTCAGTTTGTTGATCCAATAATGATCCTCAGACCACTCCTCATACAGCTCTGCATATTGACGTTCTTCAACTACCGCCCCGGAACGTACCGTAACATCATATACAACGGAGGTAGACGTTGTATCTTCAAATCGTTCAAATTCAACTAGCTCAGTTGCATATGAATTCATTGTACATATCAAAAAAAATAAAAGTACTGTTGTACATAACTCAAAAAATCTTTTCATATAGACTACCTCCGTTAAAAATACTTAATTGTAATAATTAACCGCTATAAGGGCAAACACTCTCATCAAATTCAAACGACGTGATTATTTCCATGTTGCCATAGTCAACGTCTACAGCTCCATTTGTTCTAGCAAAGAAATTATTTCGTACCGCAAATGATCCATTATTCGTAACGTTATAAATACCTTTACAATCAATGAAGATATAACTTGATTTTCTAAGCGGATGTTCTGCTAAATTACTGTTTCCTTTAATGTAGAAAATTGCATCTCCATTATAATTGACCTTATGTGCTGCAAAAATGCATTTATCAAAAACTAGCTTGTGAACAATATAATTGTTTGAGTGGGAACCAATATTAACAGATGAAACATTTTTAAAGGCAAATTTGCACCTACTGAATCGCACATCAACAATTCCGCAACTATCAACTACCCAACCTTCATCATAGTTTAAAGCATCACAAACTCCTCTAGACGGTGAAACCTCAAAGAAATAATTTATATAATCATTTGAAATATAATCAGGCTGATCGCTGAATGAACAATCTTCAATTTTTGCTTGAACGGGGCCCTCCATTTTAAAGAATTCCCAATGACCATCATTATTTAAATCCGGTACATAAATATGATGTTCAGAACCGACGCCGACTTTCATTGTTCTTTCGTTATTTCCTGTTGCAATATAATTCCGAATTATAACATCAGAACAATTTTGCAACTGAATAAAGCCACAAATTTTATCACCGGTTATGTTTTCTGCGATAATATCACGTGTATATCCTCCAATTGTCAACCCCATATAACAATTACGGAGAAGAAGATTTCTATATCTATTATGGTCCGAGGATTCTTCTTTTCCAAAGAAACCATATTGATGTATCGCCCCACCTGTGGTATTTTTAAGTGTACAGTTTTCGACAACTATATAGCTGCAGCGTTTTCCAACATAAATACAATGATGTCTTTTATCAAGAGATAAAGAATTATCAACACTACCTCCAGAAACAACAACTTGTTTACAATAGTTCATATTGTATCCAAACATCGTTCGAGAAACATTGCAATCAATAAATCTTATATTTAACGGCGTATCCCTGTTAGCCATATCATTGGTAATATGAACGCCTGTTTCAAAGCCGTCAATATTCACCTCATAGAATGTCATGTTGGTCGGGAAAAACATTCCGTTCGGATAACCTCTAAAATGAAAACATTGTTCACCGCCGTTTATTATCTTTTTATTTTCATTATCATATTTCATTAAGCCTTGAATTGTCAAATTACATAATTCAATGTTTTTAACATCATTATTTAATGAGCTGTCAAAAAGATTATAAACGCTTTCATTGGTTTCTGTATTTATTACCGTGACCTTCGGATCCCATACCTTTATCTGTGAACCGTGACCAATAACACAGATATTGGATTTGTTGAATCTCAATGTCCCGCTTACAAGATAAAGTCCGTTGCGTCGGAGATTTATGTTGATCATTTCATCTGTATTGAAAGCATTAAATAAGTCCTGAAAAATGTCCGTATCTTCAAAATACTCAACAACATTACCGTTGAGCACATCCTCGATTTCATCCGGACCATAGCCGATACTTTCGCCGATAAAATAGTTCATGCGCTTCATTTTATAATAAGTACAGCCACCTGTTGAATATATAAACTTATCCTTGAAATAATAAGGGCCGCTTCCGCTGTATTGGCCACCGGTAAAGTCCTCCGTGCCGTCCTTTACAATTATTTCATAGTACGAGGGTGACAGAGGAATCCCGACCACTTCCGTGCCGTCATTATAGGGATAATCCCATGTATAAACATTTTCGTCAAATGTAAACAGATACTTCTTTCCGTTTAAGATCTGACCTCTGTCTTCAAGCAAGCTGCTGCACTCAAGAGCGTCACGCATATCCTCCATTACAACAGTGTTGTCCGGGGTCAATCTGTCAGGATTGAGTGCATTATCTACGCCATAACCTGTGTACCACATAGGTCTGAGGTAAGTAACCGCCTTCGGAGCGGCAATAAGTCCTGCAAGAGCCTGCACATTTTCACAATGAATTCTAAGCTCAGCCAAGCCCTTTGTAGTGCCCGAAACGATCGATGTAAACTGCGACCTTACATCGTCATCGCCAACCGGAACACTCATTGTGCATGATGACGGTACCGAGAGACCTGCTCTCGACTCTTCCCTTTCGCTTCCGTCGTCGCCCTGAATCCAATACATTATAGAAGCGTAATCGGTATAAATGGCATCATCGTGCGGAAGACGAAGTGTTATAATTGCGTCGTTTCCTTCAACACGGCAATCAGCCGCACTGATCGGAACGTCATATGTTTTTATTCCATTATTTTCCCAAATCTCTTTTGTAGTATTAAAATTACTTTCTGTGATATCAATAAACATTGTTTTTCTTCCTTTTAAAATATATTTTTAAAAGTCGTTAAAAATAACCGTATATTGATATTTATTGCCAACGGCATTTTGCGCCGTTAGGATTAGCCCGACAATAAAAATCGGAATCGTTGATAAAGTCAAAAACAGACTCAAGCAGTCATTGTTAACGACTTATCTTAGCATCACTTTTTTCGGAAATGAATGTTCAAGTTATCGAATTAGCCTTCCCATATTGCTAATCCGTAATTTCATTGTAGCGGAACATTTGTTCTTTGTCAAGGACTTTTGTTATTTTTATTCACATTGACAATTTTTGGCATATGTTTTTGTTTAATATGTATAATATATAAATTTGTATCATCGCCTATGCGAGACCACACCGACATAATCACACTGTATATGCACAACTTCATAGTTCATCCGCCGATTTTTCGCACTTTTATTACAACCAATTGTGAAAATTAACAGTTTTTGACCTGCGCCGGTTAGTTTATTCTAACTGAGAAAAGTTGCAAAAAAAATAATATTATAGTATAATTTGTTTGAATGGTTAAAATACCATTATCAGGATTTAGTCATTGCTTTCAACTTTGTTTAAATCCAAGAAAACAAAAAGAAAGTCAGGCGATTTTTATGAAAACTGTTTATGCAGACAATGCTGCAACAACAGCTCTCTGCCCCGAAGCTCTTGACGCAATGGTAGATTGTTTAAAAAACAACTACGGTAACGCTTCAAGTCTGCACCACATGGGTCAGGAGGCTGCCGCCGCAGTTTTGCAGGCAAGACGTGACATTGCCGATGCTATCGGTGCCGACGTGAACGAGATTTACTTCACCTCGGGAGGAACGGAAGCGGACAACTGGGCAATCACAAATGCCGCACATCTCGGCGAGAAAAAAGGCAAGAAACACATTATTTCAACAACGTTTGAGCATCACGCCGTTCTTCATACGCTGATGAAGCTTGAAAAGGAAGGCTTTGAGGTAACTTATCTCGATGTTCACGAGGACGGCTACGTTCGTCTTGATGAGTTCAAAAAGGCTCTGAGAGATGACACCTGCCTTGTTACAATAATGTATGCAAACAACGAGGTCGGTACGATCCAGCCTATTTCGGAAATCGGTGCCATTTGTAAAGAAAAGGGCGTTTATTTTCACACCGACGCTGTTCAGGCCGTCGGACATCTTCCGATCAACGTTAAGGAACAGAACATTGATATGCTCTCGTTCTCATCTCATAAATTCCACGGTCCCAAGGGAATCGGTGCACTTTATTGCCGCAAGGGCATTCCCCTCATGGGCTTCATGCAGGGCGGTGCTCAGGAAAGAAATAAGCGTCCCGGCACAACAAATACTCCCGCTATCGTTGCAACGGCGGCGGCACTTAAAAAGTGCTGTGAGGACATGGACAAGAACATTGCCTATGTCAGCAAGTTAAGGGACAAGCTTATTGACAATATCCTTGAAATCATTCCCCGTTCAAGAGTAAACGGAGGACGTTCGCCCCGTCTGCCCGGCAACGTAAGCTTCTGCTTCGAGGGTATCGAGGGCGAGTCGCTTCTGCTTCACCTTGATCTCAAGGGAATCTGCGGTTCCTCGGGTTCTGCCTGTACCTCAGGCTCGCTCGACCCGAGCCACGTTCTGCTTGCTCTCGGTTTGCCGCATGAGATTGCTCACGGTTCACTCCGTCTCTCTCTCTGCGAATACAACACCGAGGAAGAAATTGATTATATCATCGAGGAGCTCCCGAAAATCGTTTCGATGCTCCGTGACATGTCCCCAGTTTGGGAGAGAATAATGAAAGGAGAGGACTACTATGCTGTACAGTGAAAAGGTAATGGACCACTTCCAGCATCCGAGAAACCTCGGCAAAATGGATGACGCAGACGGCGTCGGCGAGGTTGGCAATGCTAAGTGCGGAGATATAATGAAAATGTACCTCAAAATCAAGGACGGTAAAATCGAGGACGTTAAGTTCAATACGTTTGGCTGCGCTTCGGCAATCGCTACAAGCTCGATTGCAACCGAGATGATCAAGGGTCAGAAGATCGAGGATGCTCTCAAGCTCAGCAACAAGGCTGTTGTTGAGGCTCTTGACGGACTTCCGCCGGCAAAGATTCACTGTTCCGTTCTTGCCGAGCAGGCTGTTAAGGCGGCTCTCAAGGATTATTACACCAAGAACGGTCTTGAGCTTGATCCGAATGTATTCGGCAGTGACTGCGGAAGCAACTGCGAAAGCTGCGAGGGCTGCAGCCGAGAGGGTTGAGCCATGAAAAAGGCTATGATTGCCATGAGCGGCGGAGTTGACAGCTCCGTCGCTGCTTATCTGATAACTCAACAGGGTTATGAAGCGATAGGCGTAACGATGAAGCTTTACAATAACGAGGATATCGGTATAAAAAAGGAAAAGACCTGCTGTTCGCTCGACGATGTTGAGGACGCAAGGAGCGTTGCAAACAGACTCGGTATACCTTATTATGTTTTCAATTATACCGATAATTTCAAATTGCAGGTTATCGAGCGATTCGTTGATGCATATCGCAACGGCAGAACGCCGAACCCGTGCATTGACTGCAACAGATATATCAAGTTTGATCAGCTCATGCACAGAGCAAAGGAATTGCAGTTTGACTACGTCGTAACGGGTCACTACGCCATCAACGAATACGACGAAGAAAAGGGTCGCTGGATTCTTCGCAAGGCGACCGACGACACAAAAGATCAAAGCTACGTTTTGTATTCACTCACGCAGGATCAGCTCAGCAGAATCCTTTTTCCGCTCGGCAGAATGACCAAGCATGAGGCGAGGGAAATTGCCGAAGCACAGGGCTTTGTCAATGCCGACAAACACGATAGCCAGGATATTTGCTTTGTTCCCGACGGTGACTATGCCCACTTCATTGAAAAATGGTGCGGATTTCGATTTACCGAGGGCGATTTTGTTGACCGTGACGGTAATTTTATTGCCAAGCATAAGGGCATAATCAACTACACGATAGGTCAGCGCAAGGGCTTGGGCATTGCGGCGAAAGCACCGTACTATGTTGTCAGTAAGGACCTTGCCAAGAACCGGGTTGTGCTCGGCTCAAATGATGATTTATTCTCAAATCACCTTGAAGCAACGGATTTAAACTTTATCTCGATTGAAAAGCTCACAGAGCCGATGAGGGTCAAGGCAAAGGTCAGATACCGGCAAAAGGAAACCGACGCAGTTATCACTCCGCTCAAAAACGGAAACGTCAGCGTCGATTTTAAAACGCCCCAGCGTGCGATAGCTCCCGGTCAGGCGGTTGTGTTCTATGACGGAGACATCGTTGTCGGCGGTGGCACAATTATATAATTATAAATGTATAGGCGTTACAATCAAGGATTATGATATTATCCTCTTTATCGGACATTCGATAAGGAGGGTAATTTTTTTGACAATTATGAGTACAAGAGAAGATCTGTTGAAAAGGCTGACAAGGACTTCAACGTCATCCCCGTACATTGACTTGACCCGTTCAATAATCGTTTTTTTTCGGCAGAAAAAAGCTCGTCCGACTTGCCTATCATGGGCTGTGAGATAAATATTTTCCGGTTAGAATCTCCCGTTTATTTTTTTCGGGCATAGAAAAAGCCGTGTCTTGCCATTGATTAAGACACGGCTTTTGAGGCACTTTTTTGCTCCGAGTGAATAGAAAACTATTTATCGAACGACGGGTTGAAGGCATAGAAGTTTTTGGAATTAAGCTTATCAGTTGCGATTCTCAAGCCCTCACCGAAGCGCTGGAAGTGGACGATTTCACGTTCACGCAGGAACTTGATTACGTCGCGAACATCAGGGTCATCGACCAAACGTAAAATGTTGTCGTAAGTGATTCTTGCCTTTTGCTCGGCAGCCATATTCTCCATGAGATCGGTAATTGTATCGCCCGTTGACTGCATTTCTGCCGCAGACCACGGGAAACCGCTCGCCGCCGTCGGGTAAACGCCCGTTGTGTGATCAACAAAGTAGGTGTCAAAGCCGCTGCGCTTAATTTCGTCATAAGAAAGATTTCTCGTCAGCTGATGAACAATCGCTCCGATCATCTCAAGATGTCCCAATTCTTCTGTTCCTATATCTGTCAGCAAGCCCTTAAGTTCGGGATATGGCATTGAAAAACGCTGGCTGAGATATCTCAGTGAGGCGCCGAGCTCTCCATCCGGACCGCCGTATTGCGAAATTATAATGCTTGCATACTTAGCGTTGGGAGTGGCGATTTTGACGGGATATTGCAATTTCTTTTCATAAACAAACATCAGTTGTTACCCCCTAAGTCCCACGGCCACGGATTTTTGAGCCATGATACACCGGGGTCTGAATTTGAATAAAGCGGGCCGCAGTTTTCTTCAAATTCTGAGACGAGCTTTTCGTTCTTTTCTTCATATTTTTTGTAGAGAGCCAATGCACTGAGGTCATCGGGGTGAGTGTCAAGATAGAGGTGCAGTTCCCACATGGCGAACTGAACAGCGTCTATCTGCTGCATAAGCATTGCTCTTGTCATCTCATACCACGACCCATGAAGGGCTTATCAAGGACAGGAAAAAGTGTCCCGGCTTTTAGTGCCTTCATTTCGTCATATGTGGTTGTATCCGTCTGGAACGGAACATATGCCATTGCGACAACGGGATTTTCGGGCAGGGCCGGAGTGAATCCCGACTGTATGGCAGACGAAGCACTCCGTGCAAATCCCACAGACGCTTTGGCGGAGCGTTCATATGGATAGTTGTTCAATTTAATTAACTCCTTTTGCTCGGCCGGCTATATCGGTCGAGTTGTTTTTCGGCTTTTGCCTATTAACAGGATATGCCGTATGATGTTTTGTGGTACAAAAATGAGCGACAAATAATGTTTTAAACAACAAAAATAGAAATATTAAGATTTGCTTAATATTGGTTAATTTCTATAGACAGAGGCCGATTAAAGTGTTATAGTTTCTTTTGGAAAAACAAGCCGAATATATTTTGCACTATGGCAGGGTTTTATCCACATTATAGAAAAGCAAGAGGAGAGGTCTAAATGAAAAAAGTTATTGTGGCAGTTATTTCGATTGTTTTAATTGCAGGAATCGGAATAGGTATTTATTTTGGGGTGAGGTCAAAGAATAAATCGCAAAAGGCTGATATGTCCGATACGACAACAGCGGATGTGTTTGTAACAACAAAAGAAGAACTTGCAAATGAAGAAACTACAAAAGAAACATCAGAAGACGGTACTGCCAAAGAGGAGAGATCCAAGGCGGTAAATAATAAGCAAATAAATTCGACCGTTCGCACAAATGCAACAACAAAACACAGCACGGTTGAAACAGTGAAATACGGTGAATCAAGTATTACTAAAAGTGAATTTGATAAATATGCCCCCATTGAATCAAAATCAACAAATAGCTTTGAAAAAGGGAAGTTTTATGCCCCGACACGATATTATGCCGGATACGGCTATTCTAACATAAGCTGGGGAGACGATGGAAGAACGGTTGCTGTTGGTTTTTGCCCTCTTTCTGCGGGACACATCGTCTATAAGTTGAATGAGTACGGAGAAATAGTTGAAGAGACTCATTATTATGCAAGAAATGAAGACGTTGACAAAGTTGTGTATATTAAAGAAGTTGTAAAGCCTACGGAGGTTTATAACGATAAGCATTGGCTAGTTGAAGAAAGGGGAGATAAATATAAAAAACAGTATGAACACGATGAAAGAGGAAATATTACGAAAGTTATTCACAGTCAGAGCTTGGGAGGAACAGATGAATTTACCTATGATGAATATGGAAACATTATTAAGTTTGTGATTAAGGATTATTATAGTGTTTTTGACGGCGAAGGCTATTGGAAAGATTATGACAGTCATGACCGAATTGTAACAATAAGACCGGAACTTAATTCAGTCGGCCTTCCGATGAAACAGTGGGAAAAATATAACGGTAGCGAAAGAGAAAAAGAATATACTTTTTCTTATGTTGAGGTTTCAAAAGCACAACACAATTTTTATGTTCAATCGCTTAAAACGCAGAAGTTTGCAGATGCGCATGGAATTCTATAAATTCATACAACCATATATGGAGGGATCAAGATGAAAAAGAATAATATTATTATTGCTGTTGCGGCGGTTGTTCTGATTGCAGGAATCGGAACGGGAATATTTTTGGGAATCAGAAATGCAAAAAAAGCCTCGAAAAGTGAAGAAACAACCGTGTACACTACAAATCAGACTACAACAGTGATAGAGAATACTTCGAAAGTCACCACGACGAATACGGCAGCTATGACAAGCAAGACAACCTTGCCGATAACCGAAGTTAAAAAGAAGACATCAGGCAAGCTGCTTAAAGCCAATGAGGGCGATTTTGAAAATCTTGCCAATATTCTTGATTATGCAAATTTAACAGGAAACGAGCATGTTGAACCGGATAAGGAGCAGCCAATTTTTGAATATCCTGATTACGATTGCACAAAAAAAGACGCATTTGACAAGATTTGTTTTATCATCCCAAGATCCGGCATAGAACCGAAGCTGTATATTTATCTCTTCGGATCGACAAGTTATGAAAAGAAATTTGGTAAAGATGTAAACGACCCGTTAAATTGGATAGGTAAAAGGCAGGCGGAATTTTACGAAGAAGATTTCTGGGGCTATCATAAAATGGACGCAGAAAATGTCAGAATAATGGTTGAAGAAGTCTTTAATCTCAATCTCGATGAGGTAATGAAATCGGATGATGTAAAAGATTTGGCATATTTATATAATGGCTTTTGTTACAGCATTGTCGGCAGAAACGGCTGTGATGACAGAATGACGGAGCTTGTATATGTCAGCAACAAGCAAAAAGCCGATGGATCATATGAGGTGATTCTTCAGGCACGCAAAATGATGTTGTATGTTGGAGATGATGAAGAACAGCCTTACTACGGAAAAATTAAAGTAGAATGCTCACTGAAAGATTATAACGGAAAGAGGCTTTGGTCAATCAGGAAGGTTGGCAAGGCATAATTAAAATTTTTTTCTCTGATATATCATAAGGCAATGCCACACAAATTCAATGTGCGACATTGCCTTTAATTATGTTATTCTATTTTCATTGCTATTTTCTGCTTTTTTAATCTCTCTCTTGCTTCCTTTCAAAGAGTTTGATTGAGAAATAGAAAACGGAAGTCAAGCCGATTGCGATGAGCAAATATCCGATGCCGTCCCGTAAAATCCACTTGCTACAATATGGCTATGATACAGTTCTTTCCTGTGAAGCAACCTCGTCATCACATATTGCAATTTTCATAATTCTGCCCTCAAAATTATTTTAGGCAATACCGCACAGGCTGCGGCACAACCTTTATTATTATATAGCAAGAAGAATATGATTTCAAGGCATAATCCATCCAAAAAATGTAAATTAAAATATCATATTTATGTAATATTGACAGCATGAACGCACATAGCTTTATATAGTCTTGCACCGCCTTACGACAAAAAGAACCGTTACACTTACCCAAAAGATAAATGTAACGGTTTGGTTTTATTTAAAAAGCTTGCGGAAAAAGTTTGCAACCTTTGAAAGTGTTTTTAAAGCATTTGTGTAAAGGTTCTCAAGTCCTTCGGCGATTTTTTCAAAGAAATCTTTCTTTTCCGGCTTCGGCTTTTCCTCCTGCTCGGGGTTCTTATCGTCCTTAACAACATATTTAAATGCGTCATATTCGCCGTCTTCAAGAAGCTCCAGCATTCGGGCAAAGCTGATTTGCTCGCCGTCGGTTGATTTGAGGCTGACATAAAGATTGTTGAGCGTCAGATATTCTGCGGATTTGTCAACGTTATCCATAGAAATTGTGTCGCCGATAACTCCGTCAAATATGAGCTTGTCAAAGTGCAGATATTCCGATTGCGAATACTTGACCACATAATAAACAATGAATGTATAAGGCAGATCCTTGTAAATCGTCAGCGTGTTGCCGAAGTTAAGAACCTTCTTTTCGCTGTCAAAGGCTATGGGATTATAGTTGAAGCCGTTGCTCTGAGCGAAAGCCTTTCCAAGGTCATTTTCGCCGATTACTGTCATGCGCTTGTTGCAGCCGACAAATGCCGAGGAGGATATTTCGCTCGGTTCGCCGACGAAGCTTATCAGTGAAAGCTTTGCACAGTCGGCAAAGGCATTGTCGCCGATTTTCTTGACATCTTTTCCGACTATTATCTCACCGAGATTTACAAATCCGGTGAAAGCATTTGCACCGACGGAGGTTACGCCCTCGCCGATTGTTAGCGATTTTATGCTGCTGCGGAAGCCGTACCATTCATAGTCGGAGGTTTTTTCACGTTCAAGCATATCGCCGCTGCCGCTGAGGAAAAGATGACCATCGGAGGAATCGAAGGACCATGTAATGCTGTCCTTAGGCTCGTCGGGAACGGTTGCGCCTGTGGAATTGAAAATAATCTCTGCCTGCTCAAGCGGAGTATTGTTAGCGCCGAATGTTATTGCGTTCCATTCTTCCTCGCTGCCCTCAAAGTAGACCGTTTTAAGGTAATTGTTGAAAACGGAGGCGCCGAAGCTTTTGACGCTTTTCGGAATAGCAATGCTTGTGAGACTTTCGCAGCCGACGAAAGCCGAATCGCCTATCTTTGTAAGTCCGCTCGGAAGATTAACTTCCTTTAAGGAGGTGCAGTTCGTGAATGCGTTTTTTTGTATTTCTTTAACATTTGCAGGGATATCAATTTTTTCAAGAGATGTGCATCTACTGAACAATTCAGAGCTTATTGCAGTTAATCCTGCCGGGAGATCTATGCTCTTCAGTGTTGTACAACCGCTAAACGCTTTTTCCCCAATGGCAGTGACACTTTCCGGAATAAAAACTGATTCAAGAAATTGGCAATCTAAAAATACATAGTTCTTAATCGTTTCAACGGAGTTGGGAATTGTAATATTTACAAGTAGTGATTTATAAAATATTCCATAATTCAATTCTTTTAAAGTATTAGGTAGATTAATTGATTTTAGTTTTGTGTCTGCAAAACAGTAATCATCAAAAAATATATCTGTTTCGGGAATAAAAATGTTTTCCAAAGGACATCCCAAAAAACAGTTAATCCCGAGTTTCTTTATGCTCATGGGGAGGATAATTTCTTTAATTCCCGATTCGGAAAAAGCAAGATTAGATATCTCTGTAACAGTGTCTGGGATTTGAATATTTGTTAATGATGAACACCCTGCAAAACTGTAGCGGTAGATTTTTATAAGACCTTCTGGAAGAACCACATCAGTAAGGGATTTGTTGTTTGAAAAAGCCGCATTGCATATTGACAATGTACCGCTTTTAACTGAAAGACTTGTTATATCAGGTTGGGTTGCAATAAGGCATTTTCCAAGATAAAGAGCGCCGTTTTCATATCTTTCGGTATCATTTACTAAAGCTGTATTAGAAAAAGCGTATTCAGAAATATTGAGCAAGGTGTCCGGAATTGTAACATCAGATAAATTTGTGCAAGAGCTGAAAGCATAATACCCAATATATGACAATTTATCTCCGAAAGAGAGCTGAGTCAGTGAATCGCAATGGCTAAATGCACTATTTCCAATATATTTTATGTTTTCAGTTCCCGAAACTTTAGTCAAGGATGTGCATCCATAAAAAGCGGAATCTCCGATAGCTATTTCGGCATTTGCAAAATTAACTTCTTGGAGTGATGTACATCCGTAAAAAGCTTTGGACATATTAAAATCGTATGATTTCATCCCATAAGAAACGCTGTTACTAAACGTAATGGATTCGAGAGCAGGGAGATTTTGAAAGGCAAAACTTGAGATATCAAGATTATATATGTTCGAAAAATCAATGCATTTTAAAGACAAACAACGGCGAAAGTTAAATGACACACCAAAAATAATGGTAGCCGAATCAGGAAATTCAATCGTTTCAAGAGAAGAACAATCAGTATAGTCGGAGCTAACCCGAGTAGCGGCTTTGGGATAAATGATTTTCTTGATTTTGCTACATTTATAAAAGGCATTGTTATCACATTCTTTTACGCTTTCGGGAAGAACGAGCTCATCTGCTTGCAGGGCATTAGGGCAAAACTTCAGCTGTGTAAAATCTTTGTTGTAGAGAAGTCCTTTTTCGTCCGAAGCATAAGAAGAATTGCCTGCATCAACATTGATGAATTCCAGTGGGTTATTTTTCAATCCGGATAAATTTATAGATGTAACATATTTCGGAATGTTTAAACGTTTTGTTACAGTATTATCCGACGAGAAAAATGAATCAGATGTACCGTAACAAATTTTTCCGACAGGATAGCCGTTTATTTTTTCGGGAATTGTAATTTCCGCATCGGTTGTGTTAAGGCATTTGATTATATTTATCGTATTGTCGCTTTCAATTTTGTACTGAAAATCGCCGGTCGATAAAATTTCTTCCGCCGCCTTGGTATGCGTTACGGAGGTGAACGGGATCAAACCTGCAATCACAGTTATTGCAAGGATGATCGAAAGTAATTTTTTTGCCGCACTGTTTCTCATTTTAACCTCTCCTGTTTTGTGATTTTTTTATTTTAACGTCATTGCAACGTCAAGCTTGAAGGTTTTATTTTCACAGCCGAGCTTGAGAAAGCCGTTGTATTTTTCGACTGTTTTTCTGATATTTTCAATGCCGAAGCCGTGATTTTTTTTGTCCGACTTCGACGTTTTTATTTTGCCGTTTTTAATTTGCGGCTCAAATTTTACGGGGTTGCTTATCGTTATTCGGCAGCCCATTTCCGTTTCCCTCGACGTGATTTTGACGGTTGAATTCGGAATATCCTTGCAGGCAGTTATTGCATTGTCAAGGGCGTTTGTCAAAACGGTGCAAAGGTCGCACTTTTCAATCCCTTTTTCGGGAATCGTTCCGTCGAATATTATCTTTGTTCCGTATTCTGCCGCCAAACCTGCTTTGTCGGCAAGGATTGCGTCCGCAAGATAGTTGCCTGTGTAATAGGAAAAACGTTTGGTTTCGTCAATTTTGCCGTTGAGACTTTCAACATATTCTTTTGCCTCATCGAGCTTGCCCTCCGAGAGCATGATGTTTAAAGAAAAAAGATTGTTCTTTATGTCATGGCGAAAGCTTCGTATCTCTTGCGTCGATTCGGTCAGACTTTCATAATGCTTTAGCTGTAATTCAAGCTGATGCTCGGCTTCCTTTTGTGAGCGTGTGACCGTGAAATATTTATAAACGACGAAGGACAGGCACAGCGTCACAAGAACTGCCGAGGCAAGCATCAGCGTTTGATAAACATCTTTATAATATGTTTCGTCAAGCGAAAGCATAACTCCGTAGTACGATGACCAGTCGGCGATAATTATTACAACATAGACGATTGGCGGAATCGTTTCGAAAAAGTCGTGCGGAATCTCCTTTTTACCGAGCCGAACATAAAGAACGGCGGCGGTCAATAAAATTGCATAAAGTCCGGCGTAGATCAGATTTTCGTAAATCGCCGAACTGAGCTTCGCCAATGAAACGATAACAAAGACAATGAAATCTGCCGTTGAAGCGTAGATCAAACCGAACAGGCAAAATGTCGCTTTTTTCTTTGGCTTCAGCAAAAGATACGGCAAAAAGATATATGTAAGCATTGAAATTGTGTCCGGAACTGTCAGAGCGGTTTCACGGTCTTTTATGAACAGCATACCCGCCGCAACGGCTGCAAAAATCAAAATAGAAACGACTATGAAAGGAAGCTTGTTTTTCTTTGTTTCATAACCGACTAATTTATTAAGAAGAAACAGCTCCAGCGATGCGCCGAGTATTATTTGTGCAACCCCGGAAATACATTCAAAAAAAATTATATTCTCCATGGGTTCACCTACTTAATTGATTCAAGGTAGAGCTGACAGAATTCATCATATTTTTTCTGACTGATGAAAATTTTCTCGCCGTTTTCCAAAATGCAAATTCTGCTGTCAAATTTTTTAACTTTATTTATATTAACAAGGTATGAGCGGTGAATTCTGAAAAATCCGTAATCGGAAAGCTCGTTTTCGAAGGAGGTTATGGTTCGTCGGCATTTGATACAGTCATCCTTTAAATAGATGTACGTATATTTTCGAGCCGCCTCCATGTAATAGATATCATCGGTATTCAGAATGTTGAATTCATCGTCAATTCTTATGGTCAGTTTCCTTGAAGAGGCCAAATCTTTTATGTATTCATTGACAGCTTCGATGATTTTCTCTTTTGACAGTGGTTTTACAAGAAAACGGTACGCCCTGACTTCAAAGGCTTCATATACAATTTCCGGATATGCCGTTATGAAAATAAGACCCTTTCCCGTTCCGAATTCAGAGTAAACCTTTTTTGCAAATTCCATTCCGTTGATGCCCGGCATTTTGTAGTCAATAATAAAAAGGTCAAATTCTCCTATTTGCCGCATTAAGCTTTCGTAGGATAAAAAAGCTTCGTATTTAATGTCCATGCTTTGGGCAAAAGCGATATCCTCAATTACCGAAGAAACGAAATCGAGCGTTGAAGGCTCATTGTCGCAAATTGCAATTTTCATCTTTTTCTCACATCTTTCAATTAAACATATATATAATTTAATCTAATTAAATGATTTAGTCAATATATTATCTTAAAAATATTGTAATAATTTGATTTTTAAAATTTTTGGTGCCGCTAAAACAGCTATTCGTACCGTTTAACTGTTGTGAACAAAAATATGTGTTAATATATCGCAGGGTAGATTTTTAGCGTGATAAATGGGTATATTTTACATTACGGCTAAAGAATATCCGTATGTATAATAAAGGCGTAAACAAAATCACTTAAGGAGAGGTTTTTAATGAAAAAGAAAGTTGTTACATCGGTCATCGCAGTTATCCTTGCGGCAGGAATCGGAACAGGGGTTTATTTCGGTGTGAAGTCAAAGGACAAAGCTCCGCAGCCGAACGCACCTGAGGTAACCACGCTCGACGAAACAACAACGGAAGAGAAAATCGAATACGGTGAATTCAACGTTACCAAAGAGGAATATGACAGGAATATGCCGGTTCCTTCAAATCCGGTTCAGAATTTTGAAGAGGGAAAGTATTATGCGCCGATAAGCTATATCGCAAGCTACGGAACGCTTAATATAAACTGGGGCAGCGATGGCAGAACCGTTACGATAGAGGGATTTACAGATGATGGCGGCTTTACCGTGCTGAAGCTGAATGAATACGGTGAGGTCATCGGAAAGACGTATTATGATACCGATTCCTCCTATGATTCCGAAGATACAAAGTATGTCAAAAATGTCATGAAGCCGACTGAGATCTATAACGAAAGCCATCGGCTTATCGCTTTCAGTGACAGCCTGCAGAAATATGCTTTTGAGCATGACGAGAAAGGAAATATTACAAAAGCGGTCTGCGGCACTCCCGACGATTTTATGGAAACATTTGAATATGACGCAAACGGAAATATTGTTAAATTCGTTATCAAGGACTACTATAAAAAGCTCGGCGACGGAGGCTATTGGGAGAATTACGACAGCTATGACAGAATTGTAACAGTTAGGTATGAGCTTAATTCTCTCGGGATTCCCGTTCGCATGTTTGAAAGATATAACGGCAAGGATACGGAGGATGAACATGGACTTAGCTATGCCGAAGTTTCCGAAGCACAGTATAAATTTTATAATTATTCGCTTAAGGCAAAAATATTTTCAGTGTCCCATTCAACATTTTAAACATCGGAGGGGTTGAATTGAAAAAGAACATTATTATTATCATTGCAGCAGTGATTATTGCGGCAGGCTTGGGAACCGGTTCGTTTTTCGGCATAAGAAGTGCCCTAAATCCTGAGAATGTCAAAAATGACGTAACAACAGAACAAAATACCGATGATGAAAACAATACCGTGACTGAGGGAAAGCCTAAGACGACTGCGACAAAGAAATCGACACAAAAAAGCAACGGGAAGTTGCTTACGGCAAATGATTATGACTTTGAAATTCTTGCAAATATTCTGAATTATGCAAGGCTCACGGGCTATGTCTCCGGAGATGACAACGATAAAGAGGTCTATAATTATCCGGAATATGATTGCACTAAGGAAGATGCTTGTTCTATTATTCCAGGATCAAACAAGGAGCCGCAAGTTTATCTCTATCTTTTCGGAGCGTCAACATATGAAAAGAATTTTCGTGATAGCGATCCTCTCAATCGTGTGGAAGAGTCGGATTTTTTAGGCTACCACAAAATGGATGCGGAAAATGTCAGAATCATGGTTGAAGAAGTTTTCAATCTTGATTTTGATAAGGTGATGAATACGGGTTCTGTTAAAGATGTAGCTTATTTGAAAAACGGCTTTTGTTATTGCATTGTCGGCAGGGACGGCTGTGATGACAGAACGACCGAAGCCAGCTACAACGAAGATAAGCAAAAAAAAGACGGCTCATATGAGGTTACCTTTGATATAATAACGAGAGAGGATCAGTATAGAGATTATGAAAAATACGGCAAGATAAAGGTTGAATGTTCGCTTAAGGATTATAACGGCATGAGGCTTTGGTCGATCACAAAGGTCGGCAAGGCTTAAGGTATTACCTTAAAAAGGGAAAGTTTCATAAATTATTTTCCTAAAAAGGGGGGATAGGATGATAATGATTGTTTATTGGTTCCTTGCGTTTACGGTGGGTGCGCCGCTGATGTTTCTCATGGAGCTGATAAATCAGAATGACGCATTGCTGGAGTGGCTTGAAAAAATAGGACTCCTTGCAGCTCAATTTATTTAAAAGGAAGGGAAATTTATGATGAAAAAAGTTATCTCAATTATCCTGTGTATCGCAACGCTTGTCGCAATGCTCACCGTCGGCGTGTTTGCGGTCGACGAAGAGCCGACAACGACCGTGACGGTTACGCAGGAGGAACAGCCGCCGGAGGGCGAAATTGACGGACAGTATGACGAGGATGAGGAAGAGCCGGAGGAGAAATTCAATTATTTCAAGAATCTTTGGCTCGCATTTCAGTCGGCGACGATGTGGACGGTATTCTTTCCTGAGACGCTCATAGCATCTCTGATTCTCGGAATCGCAGGTCCGCCGGTAGCGTTTATGACGGTCGGATATGCGTATCTTGAGCTTTGCAGAGCAATAGGCGGCGTTCCCGTCAATGATGAATTCTGCCTTACCTTTAAGGACGGCTGGAACGAAATCAAACGATTTTTATCTCACAAATTTTTAACGGAGGGTTAAGTAATGAAAACAAATGTATTTAAAAGGATATTGTCATTTGTTCTTTGTGCTTTGGTCGTGTTCACACTGTTGCCGATGAGCATGCTGAATGCAAGTGCGGCAACAAGTATCGAAGTTACAAAAAAAAGAATGAATTTGGTCAGCTATTTTAACTCAATGGCAACGGTTAAGTGGACGGCCGGCAAGGATTTTCAGGCAAAGGTCGGCAGCAAACCGCAAACCTATTACAAGGGACGTGTTTATTACGGTTTTCCGTATAATTCCGGTGGAGGGTCTGTTTCCTTGGAAAGCTTCAACCAAGAATTGAATAAAACCGGCGGCTATTTGAATGCGGTAACAGGTCAAAGTGACTGCTCGACAACAATGGGTGTTGCCTATAAAAAATATGTGGGCGGCAAGCAAATGTGGGGCGTTGAATGCTTTCGTAGTTCAAATTTTGGTTTCAGCAAGGAAAGTGATTATTCAAAGCTTTTGCCCGGAGATGTTTTGGTTAGATATGGCTTCACGGATTCGACAGGCACAAAGCGGTCTAATCATGTAATGATGGTTGTTTCCGTAGACAAGTCGGCGAAGAAGGTTACCGTTACCCATCAGTCATCGGAGTATTATAAGTATGATCCAAATACGGATACAACCGGAGGAAAAACATACAAGGTGGAAACCCGAAACTGTTCATGGGGTGTCAATCAGGCATGGACGTTTGACAGCTTAAAGAAAAACGGATTTAACGGTTATGTTCATAAGGATTTGAAAATGCCGCTTGCAGGTAATTGGGTAACAATTAATTATAACGGCAACGGTGGCAGCGGAGCAACGGCTCCGCAAACTATTGCACACGGTTCTAAGGCTTCGCTTAATGCCAACGGTTTTACAAAATCCGGATATTCCTTTACAGGTTGGTATGCTAAGCGCAATTCTGACGGTAAATGGTATGTTTCCGGCAAAGGATGGCTGACCGAATCTGAGATTAACAGTAAGAAATACACCAAAAAGTTGTATGCAGATAAGTCGAGCATGACTTTTGACAATACATGGACAAACGGAGCCAAAGGAAATATAGAGTTTACATTCTATGCACAGTGGAAACAGATGCCGTTTTCATTCAATTCCTCCGGAGTGGAAAACATTACATCTAGCAATGCGGAAATATATGCAACCTTCAATTTGCAGGCAATCGACAGTGCAGGCTTCTATTTTGGAAAGTCAAGTTCGTCTCTTACAAAAATATCAAAGAATTTAAACGGAAACAGTGACGGAGCCGGTACATTTAGCAAAATATACTATCCGCTGAACAAATGGTATGGAACGCTTTCCCCAAGTACGACATATTACTATAAGCTTTATGTAATAAAGGGTGGAAAAGAGTATACTACACAGGTGAAATCATTTACTACTAAGGCGGCTGCATCCTCGTCAAAGATCAGTTTCACCTCAGTCGGCGTGGATAGCATAACGGAAACAAATGCAACCCTTTATGCAAAATTCGCTTTGCAGCAGATCGACAGTGCAGGCTTTTATATCGGACAATCTACATCTTCACTCAAAAAGATATCAAAGAACTTAGAAGGTAAACCGGACGGAGCCGGAAAGTTCAATACAATCACATACCCGCTTAACAACTGGTACGGTAAGCTTACACCAAACACAACGTATTATTATAAGCTGTATGTTGTAAAGGACGGAAAAGAGTGTACTACGGATGTTAAGTCGTTCACAACAAAGAATGCAACACTGACAATTAAGTTTAACGGCAACGGCGGCACAATTAAATCCGACAGATTCAAGCTTGTCTCAAATATGGTATATGACGGAAGTAAGCTGCTTGAAAGCAAATGGGAGTATGACAAAACAAGCCCTTACGGCCTTTGGAATGCCGATTCATTCGGACTCACAAGAAACGGATATACCTTTGTCGGATGGGGAACAACTCCGTCGGGCGGAAAGGTTTTTGATCAGGATGATGTAACCGTTAAACCGTCGGATATGTCGCCGAACATAAAGAATGGTAGCTGCACGATTACTCTGTATGCTATCTGGGAGCCGGTAGCAGTTAAAAAAGCACCGAAGCTTGACAAAGATAGCATCAGTCTCAAATACAAGGACAGCGACACAATTTCGGTAACAAATGATGTCAAGGTTACATGGGAAAGCTCAAATCCCGTAGTTGCAAGCGTCGATAGCCATGGCAACATAATTGCAAATAAAAAAGGAACTACAACAATTATTGCAACATCATCAGACGGATTGACCGCAGAATGTAAAGTTACCGTTCGCATGGAGTGGTGGCAGACACTTCTTAAAATTATCTCTTTCGGCATTTATTAATGATTATATTAAATTATAAAAATAGATAAGGTGGTAAATATGAAACTGTTAAAAAGGTTTTTGGCAGCATTAAGCGTAGTTGTTATTGCGTTAACTATTATACCGTTTAATTCAGTAACTTCAAGTGCGGCAAGCCCGACAAAAATTAATTTTCCGTTGACTACTTCTCAGGTTTGGTATTGTTCAACATACGTTGGCCATGGCGGTAAGAATAAGTCAGCGTATTCATCCATTGACATTACTTTGAATAATAAAAAATCTGCAAAAGGATATGCAGTTTATGCAGTTGCCGATGGCGAAGTAATAAACGATGCGTATAAAACTTCCAACGGACAAATCACAATTAAATTCTCAACCGCTTTGACAACAACAGACAATGTTACTTACTCAAAATGGTATGCTACATATGCACATATGACAAACATAAGTGTAAGGAAAGGAACAAAGGTAAAGGCGGGTCAGCAGATCGGTAAGGTTGGAAGTGTTGGAAATTCAACCGGCCCACATCTCCATATTAGCTTCTCTTCGGCTGCAAACAATATAAGCTGGTATCAGGAAAAGACAACAGATTATGCAATTTCGCCGTATTATATTTACGGAATGGTTAATTCAGACGGTTCGAGTGCTTCATACCTTAAACGCGACATGAAAGGAACTGGAGTAACCAATCAGCTGATTAATCACAAGCCTTCATCGATCTATAAGCCAAATCAGGATTCCAAAATCTTAACAATAAAATTCAACGGCAACGGCGGTGTAATCAAATCCGACAGATTCAAGCTTGTTTCAAACATGGTATATGAGGGAAGCAAGCTGCTTGAAAGCAAATGGGAGTATGACAAAACAAGCCCTTACGGCCTTTGGAATGCCGATTCATTCGGACTCACAAGAAACGGATATACCTTTGTCGGATGGGGAACAACTCCGTCGGGCGGAAAAATTTTCGATCAGGACGATACCAGTGTTAAACCGTCGGATATGTCGCCGAACATAAAGAATGGTAGCTGCACAATTACCCTTTATGCTATTTGGAAGCCGATAACAGGTTCTTTTAACTACAATGCTAACGGCGGCAGCGGAAATGCATCGGCATTTAATGTTACGTTTGGAAACAATTTTTCAGTTTCAAACAATTCCTGCAAACGAAGCGGATATAAGCTTGTCGGCTGGAATGTTAAGAGAAACGGAGATAACACATGGTTCGTTGGTGGTTCGGCAGGCTGGGTAAATGATTCAACGATAAAGCAAAAGGGCTATACCAAAAAGCTTTATGCAAACGGTTCAAGTTGGACATTTGAAGACAGTTGGGTCAGAAAGGATGCAAAATCGGAATCTTACACATTCTATGCTGTTTGGGAGTATGTTCCTACAAAAGCACCAAAGCTTGACAAAAAGAGTATCAGTCTCAAATACAAGGACAGCGATACAATTTCCGTAACAAACGACGTTAAGGTTACATGGGAAAGCTCCAATTCTTCTGTAGTTTCCGTTGACCAATACGGTAATATCACAGCAAAAAAGAAGGGCAATGCAACTATTATAGCAACATCATCGGACGGATTGACCGCTGAATGCCAAATTACCGTTCGCATGGAGTGGTGGCAGACGCTTCTCAAAATTATTTCTTTTGGTATTTATTAAGGCGATAACGCATAAATTGCGGCGCACACCATTTTCAAATCTATAAAAAATTCAACCGCTTCCCTCGGGAGGCGGTTGTTTATTGTGGAGATGTTAAATTATAAATCGGTCGCCGACTTGGAAAACAAAGTCGCCGCTTTTGAGGAGAGACACAAGCTCATGCTCATTTTCGGGGAGGTGTGCCGCTCTTGTGGCACAGAGATTATCATGGCCGATGTGGTGATAATCCGTTCCCGCTGTGGCAATTTTGCCGTTCTCCCTTGCGTATCTTTCGGCGAGGGCAACCCTCGAATTGTGATTAGGGTGCATATTGAAAACCTCAACGCCGTCAAGATAATTTTCAAATCCGAGCTCCATTCCGTTCCTGAACGGATGAGCTTGCAGAAGGAACATATCATCGGTTTTAAAATTTTCGGCAAAATTCTCAAGCGTTCCCGTCATATATGAATACATTTCCTCAAGCTGCGAAAGCTCAAAGCCGAAAAGAAGATAATCATTGTTGTTTTGGCTCGGAAATCTCAGCTCTGCGCCGAGATAAACTTTCATTCCGAGCTTGTCGCCGGTTTCGAGTGCTTTGAGATAATCACTGCGATATATTTCGAGAAAGTCTTTTAGCTCCGGCTTGGGGTAAAAATGATTGGTTATGGCAATTCCGTCATAGCCGGCGTCGTGGAAAATCGTCACAACATCCTCGGGCTTGACCTGTGAGCAGCCGCTGGCAGGTGAGGTGTGTGCATGAAGCTCAAGCCTGTAGGGATAAGCTTCTTTAATTTGCTTTTCTGCATTTTCTTTAAACATAATTGTTTCTCCTCAGATTTCATTAACCATCATTTTATAAACTATCTCACCGATCTCGTTTGTTTTGAGGTCGGCGATTTTTTCGTAAGGAATCACGTCAAGAATTTTCAGATAAACATTTGAGTGATGTCTGAACATATTTTTGTTGGCTTCTCTCGTGTTTTTAACAACGGAAACAACAATCGGTACCTTCGCTTTTTTCGCAATCTTAAATGCGCCGTTTCTGAACGGGAGCAGTGTGCCGGGCTTTTTATTGACATAGCCCTCGGGGTAAATTCCCATTGCACACACACCGTTTTTAATGTTGTCAGCCGCTCTGTTTATCGCCTTGACCGCTTCACGGTTCTCTCGGTCGAGACCGACACAGCCGGATTTTGCAAGATATTTTCCTGCGGCAAAGATGCCGAAAATTTCTTTCTTTGCGACAAAAGCAAGATTCTTATCCGCCAAGGCTGTTATGGTAATCATCGGGTCAAAGGTTGAAAGGTGATTACAGACTAACAGAAATTGTCCGTCGTCCGGCACAAGCTCCTTGCCCTCGACGTGAACGTGGACCTTTGCGGTTTTGAGAAAAAGATTGATACTTGAAAGCATGAATCTTCTGTAAGAATTGTGGATATTGCTCGTGTAGGCCTTGTTCGTTGTGAAAGAATAAAGGCAGAAAGCACCGAGGTGAAGCAATAAAAAGCAAACGTATATTAAAGGAAACAGCAAAAGCGGCTTCCAGATATCCCCGAAGCTTTTGACAAAGCCCTTGAAGTACGTTATGAGAAAATCCACAAGTGCGCTGAGCACCGCATATACCAAAGCCATAATAACTCCCAAATTGTGCAATATTGCCTTAAAATAAAGTCAAAATTATTTTTTACTGAAATGCCGACGTTATTCCTCCTTGTCAAACGAGCCGGTGTAAAGCTGATAATATCTGCCCTTTGCGGCAATAAGATCATCATGATTGCCTCGCTCGATTATACGTCCGTGATCAAGTACCATTATAACATCGGAATTCCGAATTGTCGAGAGTCTGTGAGCGATGACAAATACCGTTCTGCCCTTCATCAGAGCATCCATGCCCTTCTGAACAATGGCTTCGGTTCTCGTGTCAATAGAGGAGGTCGCCTCGTCGAGAATCATAACCGGCGGATCGGCAACTGCAGATCTTGCGATTGCAAGCAGCTGACGCTGACCCTGTGAAAGATTGCCGCCATCCTCAGCGATCACCGTGTCATAGCCCTGTGGCAGACGGCGGATGAAGCTGTCAGATTGTGCAAGCTTCGCTGCCTGTACGATCTC
>ENA-OOQX01000194-OOQX01000194.1-human-gut-metagenome-genome-assembly--contig:-NODE-194-length-26299-cov-3.996761_pt1 | contig 26299 bp, 20 predicted proteins | sample MGYA00241267_ERZ501173 | MGnify/ENA primary metagenome ERZ501173 (study PRJEB25962, sample SAMEA2042500) | human gut metagenome | biome: human gut; feature: human-associated habitat; material: faeces... | reverse complement strand
GTGAAGCGGCAATAACCGTCAACGCCCTCCGTTACGGCGTCAATTTCCGCCTTAACTGTATTCTGAATGCAGGTCGCCATCAGGCTTGCAACAAAGCGCTTCCAAATGAGCGTGTAGAGCTTATACTGGTCTGAAGTAAGACTGCCTCTTACTCTATCGGGAGTGAGTGCCGGATTGGTCGGTCTGATAGCCTCGTGACCGTCCTGAGCGTTGCTTCTGGATTTAAAATATCTCGGCTTTTCCGGGAGATATTTCTCGCCGTAGGTCTCGAGAATAAAGCTGTTTGCGGCAGCTCTTGCCTCTTCGGAAATCCTCAGAGAATCGGTTCTCATGTATGTGATAAGACCGGTTGTGCCGATTCCTGCGATATCAACACCCTCGTAAAGCTCCTGAGCGGCACGCATTGTACGCTGAGCCTGGAAGCCCATACGGCGTGACGCCTCCTGCTGGAGGGTTGAGGTGATGAACGGCGGAGCGGGATTTTTCTTTCTTGTGCCCTTCTTAACGGAAGTAACACTGTACTTTGCATTATCAAGTCTTGCGAGATATGCGTCCGCCTGTTCCTTGTTTGTAATCTTGACCTTACCTGTCTCGTCGCCGTAGAAGCTTGCGGAAAAAGTCTTTCTGCTCGGAGCGGTGAACTTTGCATCGAGCGTCCAGTATTCCTCGGGAACGAAAGCTCTTATCTCGTTCTCACGGTCAACTATGAGCCTTACGGCCACGGACTGAACACGGCCGGCCGAAAGACCGCGGCGAATTTTCTGCGAAATAAACGGGCTGAGCTTATAACCTACAAGACGGTCAAGAATTCTTCTTGCCTGCTGAGCGTTTACAAGGTTCATGTCGATTGAACGGGGATGCTTCATTCCGTTCTCGATACCCGTTTTGGTGATCTCATTAAAAGTAATTCTGTTTGCCGCGTTCATGTCAAGACCGAGCAAGGTGGCAAGATGCCACGAGATAGCCTCTCCTTCGCGGTCGGGGTCGGTTGCGAGATAAACACCGTCGGACTCGGCAACCATGCTTTTAAGCTCCTTAACGAGCTTCTCCTTGCCCTTGATAACAGCATATTTCGGGGCAAAGTCATTCTTAATGTCAACGCTAAGCTTGGCCGCCGGCAGGTCACGAACATGACCCATTGAAGCGGTTACGTTATAGCCTTGACCGAGATATTTTTTTACTGTTTTAACCTTTGTGGGTGACTCCACTATTACCAGTTTGGACATAAATGCATCATCCTATTTAAGTTTGTAGTTTTTGCCTGCAAGAGGCTCGATATATCCGAGAATTTCAAGCTCCGTCATCGCCGAAAGAAAATCGACCGTACTGAGCTTCGTTCTGAGGATAAGCTCCTCTGCTTGCATGGTTTCTTTCGAAAAGGCATCGAAAATCATTCTTGCCTTTTCGCTTATGTTGTTCGGAACGGCAGACTTGACAAAAGGCTTTGTCTCCTCCGTTTCCGTATTCTCTTTCTTTTTGACCTTCTCTTTTTTCGCCGTTACGGTTTTGACCCTCTCCGGCTCGGTTGTGAGAACAGCTTCAATCTTGTCGATATCAAGCATATCGGGATATCTCTCGGCGTATTCCTCAAGAACATCCATCGCATTGAAAACGGGCTTTGCTCCGTCACGCAGAAGCTTGTTAGTGCCCATGTTCATGCTCGAGGTTATATCGCCCGGCACGGCAAAAATGTCCCTGCCCTGCTCGATAGCATGATTAACGGTTCTCAGCGATCCGCTTCTCTCATTCGCTTCGATAACAATCGTTCCGTAGGAAAGACCCGAAATAATACGGTTTCTGAACGGGAAATTGTGGCCGAAGGCGGGAGTCCTCGGCGGATATTCCGTGACAAGCGCACCGTGGTGAGCAATTTCTCGCCTGAGCGGTTCATTTTCGGGAAGATAATCCGTTCCGAATCCGCAGCCGAGAACGGCCACAGTCTTTGCTCCGACATTGAGTGCTCCCGTATGAGCGGCACTGTCAATACCCTTTGCCGCTCCGCTTATTACAACAGCACCCGAACGGCTCAGCGATGCCGAAAGCGACCGTGCAATTCTCACGCCGATATCGCTTGCTTCTCTTGCGCCGACCATTGCAACCGTGATTTTGTTTTTCAAACAGTCTAAATCTCCGCGTACATAAAGCACCAGCGGTAAATTAGGCAGCTTGAAAAGCATAGACGGATAATTTTCGTCGTCAGGGGTTACAATTTTGATTTTATATTTTTCGCATTCCGCAACAATTCGTTTTGCGCCGTCAAGAGATGTTGACTTGAGCTTGTTTATCTGTCCGTTTGTAAATATACCCGAAATCTTCCATTCATATGCACCGGCAAAGTAAAGCTTTTCCGCATTGCCGAAATAGGAAACTATTTCATCCGATTTTACGCTTGCCGATATTCCGAGAGCATTCTGCACCCACACCCAGTAAAGCTTATCGCTCATTCTCTCACCATCTCCCAGATAAGTATTGCCGCCGCAGTTCCGGCATTGAGCGATTCGGCCCTGCCGCCCATGGGTATCGTTACTCTCATCCTGCATGCGTTCATCGTTTCCTGCGTCACGCCGTTGCCCTCATTGCCGACAACACAAACCGTTCCGCCGGTCATGTTGATCTCGGTTATTTTCACGCTGTTTTTATCGGGTGTTGAAGCGAGAGTAAGCATACCGTTTTCATTCGCTTCGTTAATTGTTTCAACTGCGTTTGCACGGCTGATTATGTTCATCCTGAGAGCCGAGCCCATTGAAGCTCTGAGTGCCTTGGGATTGTAGATATCGCATCCGCCGCAAACGATGAGGCCGTCAATTCCGAGAGCCTCGGCGGTTCTGCTGATTGCTCCCAAATTTGAGGGATCCTGCACATTTTCAAGCATCAGATACCGTCCGTCTGTATTCAAGGCAACGCCTTGTGCCGATTTCTCGGCTCGGCAAATGCAAAAGATTCCCTGAGAATTCTGCGTATCGGAAAGCTTTGCCGCAACCTCGTCCGAGATGCCGTAGACCTCCTCGGATGCTGCTGTTATTCGCTTGCAATATTCGCCGTACTTTTCCTGAGCCGTGCGGCTGAGAAAGGTTCGGTAAATTGCGATTCCGTTTTCGGCGGCGTCCGAGCAGAGCCTTGCACCCTCAAGAAAAAAGGTTTTGCTTTCCCGACGGGTCTTTGAACTGTCACGCACGGCAACCGCAGACCTTATTTTTTCGTTGGTTTTCGACGTTAAAATATCCACGCTCAAAGCTCCTTTCGGGCAAAAATCTTGCAGAAATAAGCGATAAACAGGTATCGCTAAAAAGACAAATTCACGCCCCCTTAACGAAAAAGGGGCGTGATTTTTATTCATTTAAGTGCTGCCTTAGCCTTCTCTGTGAGAGCTGTGAATGCAGCGGGATCGGCGATTGCGATCTCTGAAAGCATCTTTCTGTTGAGTGTGATGCCTGCCTTGTTAAGGCCGTTCATGAATGTTGAGTAGTTCATGCCGTTGAGCTTGCAAGCTGCGGAAATTCTTGTGATCCAAAGGCGGCGGAAATCTCTCTTCTTCTGCTTACGTCCTACATAAGCATACTGACCTGATTTCATAACTGCCTGCTTAGCTGTTTTAAAAAGACTTGACTTTGAGCCGTAGTAGCCCTTAGCCATCTTCATTACTTTATTTCTTCTCTTACGAGACATGGTAGCGCCTTTAATACGAGCCATGGTAACTTACCTCCAATTTTAAATTTAACGATCTGAATTATTTGTACGGGATCAAACGCTTGATCTGCTTAACGTTCGTTGTATCTGCAACGACTGTCTGGCGGAGACCTCTCTTACGCTTGGTCGTCTTTTTGTTGAGGATGTGAGACTTGTTAGCATGTCCTCTGATGGGCTTACCGTTCTTAGACATCTTAAAGCGCTTCTTTGCACCGCTGTGTGTTTTAATTTTAGGCATGGTTTTTTCCTCCTTATGAATTACTTGGATGATTTGGCTGCGATGAACATCAGCATTGAACGTCCCTCAAGCTTAGCCGGCTTCTCGACGGTGCCGTACTCACTGACGGCTTCGGCGAATTTGCTCATGGTGACAAGTCCGTTTTCGGGATGAGCCATTTCACGGCCTCTGAAACGGATTGAAACCTTAACTCGGTTACCGCTTTTAAGGAACTTGATGGCTTGGTTAGCCTTTGTCTCAAAATCGTGCGTATCAATGTTGAGCGACAGACGAACCTCTTTGATCTCAATAACTCTCTGGTTCTTTTTGGCTTCCTTTTCACGCTTTGCCTGTTCAAAGCGATACTTGCCGTAATCCATGATCTTACAGACAGGCGGCTTGGCCTGCGGAGCGATCTTTACAAGGTCTGTGTTCTTTTCATCTGCGAGACGCATAGCCTCTGCAATCGGCATAACGCCGAGCTGAGTTCCGTCCGAATCGATCACTCTGACTTCCTTGTCACGGATCTCTTCGTTGATTTGAGTTTCTTTCGTAGCGATGTTCAAGCACCTCCAAATGCTCAATAATAAAATCAAAGCACGGATGGGAACGAACCTATCCGTGCGCATAAATCTACCGGGAAAATCCCGCAAATTATTGACCGCACGGACGAAACCGTTAAGGTGGGAACGAACCATTCCACTTTGTTGTGTGAGTATTTTATCACCCTATACGCCTTTTGTCAATAGCTTTTTGCAATCTTTTTGGGCTTCTTTTAAAATAAATATATTATCATTCTGTAAATTTTGCAACACATAATTGAATTTCGCTTTAAACTGTGTTATTATTGTTATTATTATATAATAAGTTAGGAGGAATTCCCTTGGCAGAAGATAAAGAGAAATCCTTAACGGACGAAACCCTGCCGAAAGAACCCGAGGAAACTTCCGCGAGCTGGGACTGGGACGCCGCCGTTCCGCAGACCGACACAAGCAACATAACGCTTGACGATTTGCAGGAGACGGAGGAAAAGGTCGTTGAGCAGCCTGCCGAAGAACCGGAGGAAAACGAAACAGAGAAGGAAGAAGAAGCGCCGGCTTCAAATCCCGACGATGACGGACTTTGCATTGTTTGCGGAAAGGAAAGGGGCAACAGCCCGAGCGATCTTTACTGCAATGCGTGCCGTGCAAAATTTTTGAGAACGAACTACGGCGTAGGCCATATTATTCTCGCTTTTGTTATGGTTATCGTTGCCGCACTCGGCTATTTCGTTGCGACCTCAACGGTCACGGTGTCCTCAAAGCTTTACAAGGCGGAGCAGTGCATTTCCGAAAAGAGATATAACGACGCTCTCAACCTTTGCAGTGAGGCTTTTGACGCAACGGATAAGCTCAACAGCGGAGTTAACGCCGTTATAAAAGGTATCAATTCAAATGCAACCAATCAGGACTGGTTCACGGAGGGAGAAAAGGCAACACACCTTATCCTTGAAACCTACGTTCATAACATGACGATCAACGCCACCGACCGTCAGACCTTTGTTGAGGCGGTTGACAAGTATTATGCAGACGGCGAGCTTGACCAGCCGAGAAATGCGAACATCAAGAAGCTTTACAATGCAATCAAATCCGTTGATGCTATCGCAACCTCGCTTGATCAAAAAATGAAAACCGAATTTGCTGTTGCGAAAGAGGACGGAACCTACGACGTTAAATATGACGAAGGTATCAAGTTCTTTGATTCCTATAAGGTAGATACCGATATCGAAAAGGGCCTCATGGAATATTACAAGTTCATGCTTGCTTATTATGCAAACAAGGACAGCAAGACCGCTCTCGGATTTATCGACAATGCATACAAGATATCCGGTGAGTACGGATATCTGTATCTCCAGAACTACATGGGAATGGCATGGCAGTATAAGGAATACGACAAGGTGCTTGAGCTTTCCAAGATCGCAACGGAGCTCAATGTCAACGATGCGTCGGCATATTATTACGCAGTCAAGGTTTATATCGAAAAGAATGACCTTGATTCCGCCGATAAGATGTGTGAGGAAATGCGCAAAGCAAATCCCGACGGAATTGACTATTACAGCACAAAGGCTGAGGTTCTCCGCCGTCAGAACAAGCTCGATGAGGCGATTGAAATTTGCCGCAAGGGTATTGTTGTAGGCTCGGATTCCGAAATCTACCGTCAGCAGGCTATTGCATATCTCCTCAAGAGTGACAAAGAGAACGCTCTCGAGGCAATCAAGCAGTCGTATGAAATTGCAGCTCAAAACCAGCAGCTTTCAATTCAGACGGCAAACACCGTTGCTCTTATCTGCTTCATCTGCGACGATACAAAGACGTATGAAGAGGTTGAAGCGATGTTCAAGCAGAACAATATGGAATTAAGCGACTCTGTTAAGAAGTGCATCAAGGGCGACATCACCTTTGAGGATATATTCATGAAAGGATCGGGTGAGATATCATGACAATAGTTTATGTAATTACAAAGTATATCACCGTTATCGGCTCGATTCTTAAAGGCTTCTGGGAGCATCTTTTCTGCCGAATTCTCGGCGTTCCCGTCTCCGACGCCCGTTATCTTCAGGCAACGGAGCTGTGCGGTCACGTTGAGCACGACTTTACAAAGACTAAGGCAGTCACTTTCTTCATTAACTATCTTCCCGGCATGATGAACCGTCTTTTTGCCTATGGTATGCTTGTCGGCGGTTATCTCGGTCTTTTCTATATGAAAGCCGGTACGGATACGGTTGCCTTTTGGTTCTGCGTTGCTCTCTATTATATCGGAGTTTCGCTGATGTGCAACAACGCTCCGCTTTATGAGGATGCACTTAATAACTGGGATCTTCTCTATGGCAAAGGACAAAAGACAAACATCTTCGCAAAGATTTTCGCTTTCATTCCGTCCGTTTACTTTATCGTTTCCGCATGGCTTGAAAAGAACGGTCTCAGCCTCCTTATTTGGATCGCCCTGACCCTCGTAGGAATTTTTGTCCTTTAATAAATGAAATAAAATAACAAAACGCAGCATATTCACCGAAACGGTATATGCTGCGTTTTTATTATAAATATATCTTTTTAGCTTGTATATTAAAAATCATTTTTAAATGTCGTTTATCCATCTTCATAACACTATTTAATATAATTTATTTACAGACCGCTTTCATCAGTTTACCGGTAAGCTTATCATATCCCGAATACTTCTTTAAAAGGTCAATGGCAAGTGAAAGTATCACAGATAAGGCAAGGAGAACGATAAATATAACTATCGGATATTTGAATCCGTAAATAAAATCCTTTAAAAAATAGCCCCTAAGGAATGTATGCGACAGGAAAATATTGTAAGAATGCTTTCCGAGAAATCCAAGCACCTTGTTAAGGATCGGGATGTCGCAAAGTATAACATAGCAATACAAAACAACATATGCCGAAACAAGCCCATCGCAGATATAACCGATCGCCCAAACGCTTCGCTGTCTGAAGAAGAAGCAAAGAACAAGCCCGGCCGTCATAACAATAAATTTTATGATATAATCCCACACCTTGCTCTTTTTTACAATGCGAAAAGCTTTGATTCTCGCAAGCAGGTCTTTATCGGCACAAATCATTCCAAGCTCGAGAGTAAAAATCCACCTAACCATATCAAAGTTAATCACATTATCGTCGTACGCCCTATGTACAATGTTGCACACAAGAAAGGTCAACATCAGAATTGGCAAGCAACCGAATTTTTTATACGAACGATAGAGTAAAGGCATAATTGCAACAATCAATATTGCAAGGCTCATATACCACCATGTACCAATTAGAGTCGGTGTCCCAAACAGCTCGGAAACGCCCATAAAATCAAGAAACGCAAGCAGGACACAATTTAACCAAAAAGGTTTTTTATATACATTCAACATCGAGGGTTTAATAATGGCAGATGATATAAGTCCGAGAATATAAATAAACCAAAACACTGTCATAAGTGAAAAATATCTTTTTGCTAACTGCTTTTTATATCCGGCAAAATCGTTAGATTGAATTTTTGATAAGCTGATAGATATTCCATAGCCTGATATAAAAACAAATATTGCAACACAAATTTTAAAAAAAGATGCAATCTCAACCGTAAGTGCTTCTCCTATCGAAGAAAAAACAATGTCATAACCTGCATATCTGTCCGCACTTGTAAAGCAGTGATGAAAAAGCATTATAATAATTGCGACGCCTTTGACAACCAAAGTATCTTTTTTTGAAAAAGTAATTTTATCGCCCATATGTCGGCTTCACCCTTCTATTTTTGAATATCTTTTTATTGTTTATCACTTTTGCCAATCGCCCTATTGAGAGCAATCTTTTATGTATTATACATCATTCATTGCTAATAAGCAACCTCTTTTCAAAGCTATTAAATATGTACTCGGATTAACACAAAGCACAAATAAATTCGCTGTTTTTTTCGACAATGAAAAATCCAAAAAAATCAACAAAAAACCTGTTGCCAATCATTTAATGATGTGCAACAGGCCTTTTGCTTAGGTAATATTGAAGGTTTATTTCTCGATCAAAGCGTCCCTTTCCGCACCGACGGAAATATATTTGATCTTACAACCAACATTCTTTTCAATGTATTCAATATATTTGCGTGCGTTCTCCGGAAGCTCCGAATATGAACGACACTTTGAGATATCCTCTTTCCAACCGTCAAGATACTCATAGACAGGCACTGCTTTGTTTAGCACATTGCCAGACGGGAAGGAGTCTATAGTTTTTCCATCATATTCATATGCAACGCAGACGGGTATCTTGTCCATATAGGAAAGCACGTCAAGCTTAGTCAGCGCAATATAAGTTGCGTTCTGAACTCTTACGCCGTATTTTGAAGCAACGATATCGAATCCGCCGACTCTTCTCGGTCTGCCCGTAGCGGCTCCGTATTCGTTGCCTGCCTTACGAAGTGCCTCCGCCTCATCGCCGAAAAGCTCACAGGTAAACGGGCCCTCGCCGACACAGGTTGAGTACGCTTTCATGATGCCTATGCATTCATCAAGCTTGCATTGCGGAATACCCGCACCTATTGTCGAAAATGCAGAAATGCTGTTTGAGGATGAAGTGTAGGGATAAATGCCGAAATCGATATCTCTCATTGCACCGAGCTGAGCTTCAAAAAGAATGTTCTTATTTTTGTTTGCAGCCTTTGTGAGGTATTCCGACGTGTCGCAAATATATGGAAGCAGCGGTTCGCCGTAGGTTTTGAGCCAGTTGTACATCTCCTCGGCATCAATCGGTTCATGGTGATATCCGCCGACTATTATAAGATTTTTCCACTCAACAATGTCATAAAGATGCTCCTTGATTCTTTCAAGGTCAAAGAGGTCACCCATACGAATGGTCTTTTTCATGTATTTATCCGAATAAACAGGTCCTATACCTCGTCTTGTTGAACCGAACTTTTTATCTGAAAGTCTGTCCTCCTCAAGGCAATCCTGCAAGCGGTGATACGGCATACAAATCGTTGCACGGTCGCTGATTTTGAGATTTTTGGGAGAAATCTTGATTCCGCCCTCACGCAGCTTGCCGATTTCATTGACAAGGTGTTCAATATCAATTACCATTCCTGTTCCGAGGACATTAACCGTTCCGTCCTGAAGAATTCCCGAGGGCAAAAGGTTAAGAATAAACTTGCCCTTGTCATTAACAACTGTATGGCCTGCATTGTTGCCGCCCTGATATCTTGAAACAACATCGTATTTCGGTGCGAGATAATCGACAATTCGACCCTTACCCTCGTCACCCCAGTTAATTCCTACAACTGCTGAAAGCATATTGATCTTCTCCTTTGATTATTTATTTTTATTTTCTTCATCAACGGTTGCCTGAACTCTTGTCGGCAGACCGTAAAGGCTGATAAATCCTGTCGCATCCGACTGACGGTATTCTCCGCCGGCATCGAATGTTGCAATATCCTCACGATAGAGTGAGTACGGCGACCAAACGCCGGCGTTAATAATATTACCCTTATAGAGTCTCAAACGAACCTTACCGGTAACATTCTGCTGAGTATCCTCAACAAAAGCAGAAAGCGCATGACGAAGCGGAGTGAACCATTTTCCGTCATAGACAAGCTCACCGAAGGTAACAGCAAGCTCCTTCTTCTTATGAAGCGTATCTCTGTCAAGAACAAGCGTTTCAAGGACTTCATGGGCACGGTAAAGAATTGTTCCGCCCGGGGTCTCATAAACGCCTCTCGATTTCATTCCAACAAGACGGTTTTCAACAACGTCATAAAGACCGATACCGTTCTTACCGCCAATCTGGTTCAATTCTTTTATTATTTCGGATGCTTTTTCCGTCTTGCCGTTCAGCTTAATCGGAACGCCCTTTTTAAAATCAATTTCGACATATTCCGACTTGTTGGGTGCTTGAGTCGGGAAAACGCCAAGCTCAAGGAACCCGTGTTTCTCATACTGCGGCTCGTTTGACGGATCCTCAAGATCGAGACCCTCATGGCTCAAATGCCAAAGATTTTTATCCTTTGAATAGTTTGTCTCACGGCTGATTTTAAGAGGAATATTGTGCGCCTCGGCATAGTCGATTTCCTCATCACGGCTCTGAATATCCCATTCACGCCACGGGGTAATAATCTTCATTTTCGGAGCAAAGTGCATAACCGCAAGCTCAAAACGGACCTGATCGTTTCCCTTGCCTGTGCTGCCGTGGCAAATAGCGTCTGCGTCTTCGGCCTTAGCAATTTCAACAAGTCTCTTTGCGATTACGGGTCTCGCAAAGCTTGTACCGAGGAGATAGCCCTCATAATCTGCACCCGCCTGCATGGTCGGAATTACATAATCATCAACGAACTCGTCTGTCAAATCTTCAATATAAAGCTTTGAAGCTCCGCTCGCCTTTGCCCTTTTCTCAAGTCCGTCAAGCTCACCCGTCTGACCGACATTTGCACAAACGGCAATAACCTCGCAGTTACCGTAATTTTCTTTAAGCCACGGAATGATAATTGAGGTATCGAGACCTCCGGAATATGCCAGTACAACTTTTTTAATCTTGCCCATTTTTCAAAAACTCCTTTTATTCTTTTTCCGGTACAAACATCATACCGAAGCTTATCGACAACAGGACGCAGCAAATCCAAATTGATTTGTCGCCTGCAATCCTTGTTACAAAGCTGCCGATTCCCGCACCGACGGCAAAGACTAAAATAACCGAGAAATACGTCAGTGCTTTTTTGAGCACCTCTTTATCGTGCGTGTGATAATATACACACAGTGCCTCTGTGCCGCTTCTCATGTTTCCGATACACATTGTGCTTGCGTAGGCGTGGCCTCTCACCTTATGGAACGTCTGAACCTGTAGGGCACACACGTAAGAAACAAGTGCATTTGCGAGATAATCCACTCTATGCGGAAGAAATCCTACAACGAGCAGCAGAATAATCTCGGAAAACAGTATTATTTGCCGCCAATGTATTTTTTCATAATGCTTGAAGTGCATATGCACAACCTCGGCGGTAGCTATACCTAATATAAACGAAACAACAGGAATGAGATATTTAAGGATTCTGCTTGCGTCGCCGTCAAACATTGCCGAACTCATCAAAACAATATTGCCTGTCTGTGCATTTGCAAAAACTCCGCCACGAGAAATATAAGTATATGCATCCTGAAATCCGCCCGAAAGTATGATGAACAAAGCCGTGCGGAAATGGTCTGACATCTGCCCGTGAAAATGCTTAATCTCGCTCACGCAGGGTCACTTTCCTTCAACATCTTTTCAATCGTAACAATCTTTGTGCAAAGGCTTAAAATTGTGATAGCCTTGGTTATTTCCTCAACCGTTGCAAATGACGGTGCCAGCCTTATATTTCTGTCTTCGGGGTCAATACCGTGAGGATAGGTCGAACCTGCCGGTGTAAATTTCACTCCGCAGTCGGCGCACATTTTAACTACCTTTGACGCACAGCCGGGCATGGTGTTGAAAGAAAGAAAATATCCGCCCGTCGGCTTTGTCCAGTCGGCAATTCCGCTGTCGCCTAACTCCCTATCAAGCGTTTCATACACAGCGTCAAATTTCGGTTTGAGAATTGAAGCGTGCTTTTTCATATGTAAACGAAGTCCGGCACTGCTCTTAAAGAACCTTGCGTGCTGGAGCTGATTAAGCTTGTCGGGACCGATCGTTGCATATTTTAAAAATGCCTTGAGATCAATAAGGTTTGCAGGACTTGAAGCAACAGCCGAAATACCTGCACCCGGAAAAGTTATCTTACTCGTTGAGCAGAACTCATAGACCAGGTCTGCGTTTCCTGCTTTCTGACATTCTTCGATTATATCGGGGATCTCAGCGCATTCGCCGTCAAAATTGTGAACGCAATATGCGTTGTCCCAGAAAATACGGAAATCCTCTGCCGCGGGTTTCAGATGTGCAAAACGGCGAACCACCTCATCGCTGAAAACAATACCCATCGGATTCTGATACTTCGGAACGCACCATATGCCCTTAACCTTATCGTCCTTAATAAGTTTCTCGACCTCGTCCATGTCGGGTCCGTCATCGTTCATCTTTACAGGAACAAGCTCAAAGCCAAAATGCTCGGTTATTGCAAAATGGCGGTCATATCCGGGGACAGGGCAAAGAAACTTGCGGTCCTTGACCTCCTGCCACGGAGTATTGCCGCATATTCCGTCCGTCATGCCGTGGCTAATAATCTGAAACATCATTGTAAGGCTGCTGTTTCCGCCGACAATTGTATTCGCCGAATGTGTACCCATAATATGAGCCAGCAGACGTTTAGCCTCAGGAATACCGTCAAGTCCGCCGTAATTACGGCAGTCTGTTCCGTTTTCGCTGTCAAGAATGCTGCGATGATTCAATACGTCAAGCATTTTCAGCGACAGCTCAAGCTGTTCCGCGGACGGCTTACCGCGTGAAAGGTCAAGTGAAATACCGCTCTTAACATATTCGTCAAGCCTCTTCTGACAGTCTTTCATTTCATCAGCCAACACCGACATATCTGCATTCTTGTAATTCATCAGTAACACGACCCTTAAAATCCGATTAATAATTGTCCTTGACTTTCAAGTACGGCTATATTATAATGCGCTTGTAGCTATATGTAAAATCTATGATTTATATGTTTATCATATCATTTTTGTATATACGAGGTGGCTTTATGTATATCAGCTATGACTATTACAGAATTTTTTATTATGTTGCTAAGTATGGCAATATCACTCAAGCGGCAAAGCTTTTATTAAATAATCAGCCGAATCTCACACGTTCAATAAAGAACCTTGAGAGTGAGCTTGGGTGTCCGCTGTTTCTCAGAAGTCACAGCGGAATGAAGCTGACTCCCGAGGGGGAGCGGCTTTACAGCCATATCCGTATTGCTTTTGAGCACATTGAAGCCGGTGAAGCCGAACTGACCGAAAGTAGAAATATGCAAACGGGCACGGTCTATGTAGCCGCCAGTGAGGTCGCACTGCACTGCCTGCTTCTGCCCGTTCTGAAAAAATACCGTATGCTTTACCCCGGTATACATATTAAAATCAGTAACCATTCAACTCCGCAAGCCGTTGCGGCGCTGAGAGAGGGAACTGCCGATATTGCCGTTGTCACAACTCCGACTGTTCGTTCAGCATCTCTTTCGGAAACAACCGTCAAACCCGTCAATGAGGTTGCCGTATGCTCAAAGTCATTTTCATCTCTTATCGGCAGAAAAGTCTCGCTTTCCGAGTTTCTTGATTATCCGCTTATCTCACTCGGTACGAATACAAAATCCTTTGAATTTTATTCCAAGCTTTTCACAGCTCACGGACTGCCGTTTCAGCCGGACATTGAAGCCTTCACCGCAGATCAAATCCTGCCCATGGTTGAAGCAGATCTCGGAATCGGCTTTGTGCCGGAGGAATTCTTGCAAGAGAAAAACAATGTCTGCATAATCGACCTAAAGGAAAAAATCCCCGAGCGAAGCGTTGTACTCATAAAAAGAAAGGATCAGTCGCTCAGCATGGCCTCAAAAGAGCTTGAGCGAATGATCCTCGAACAGAGAAATATATAAATGCAAATTGTTTTGGCACGTCAATAATTACAGTTATTATGAAATCACTGACGTATTAAATAATAATGTTATATATCGGCGATTAAAAAGCACTAAATCCCCTGTATGTCAATGGCACTAAAAAAATCTACGCAATGCATAATGCGTAGATTTTTTGTGATTTATGGTTTCGGGGCTTAAGATTAGATAAAACGGCCAAAACTTTATATTTTACTTTAGTGCCGTTCTAACCGTTTCAAGCTCAGCCGCTGTATCGATTTCTATAATTTGATCGGCTCTGACCGGATGAACTCTTAGCTTAAATTCATCAATATGCCTATTAACGACATCATCCCAGAACCAATTTTCATGTCCCGGAATTCCATATTCGGCTTCTATTGCCTTATACAGTACCTTGGCGTCCTCTTTTTTGAAGAAGGCTATACCTGTCATATTGTAGCAATTATCTCCGACTTTACCAACTCGTGTTATGAAGCCGTCTTCATCCTGTTCAAACACCCAATCATCGGAATGACCTTCTACCATTTTACCATAATAGCAGGAATCTTTCAGTTCGTCGGTAAAAATTGATATATCCGAAACAAACAAATCTGCTTCGCAGATAAAGCAATCGCTTTTTAGCAAGACATCTTTAGCTGCATATACAGAAGAAATGTTGTTAATAGTTTCGTATACATGATTCCTAACCAAAACAAGGTTGGGATATTTTTGTGTTAAGTAGTCAAACTGCTCTCCGAGATATCCTACAACCACAGTAATAGTCTCTACCCCTCTTTTTTCGAGACCATCTATAATCGTTTCAATCATGGGTTTGCCATTCACCGTTATCAATGGCTTGGGGGTAATTTCTGTAAGCGGCAACATCCTCGTTCCCATGCCCGAGGCCATCAAGATTGCATTTTCCATAGCTTTCTCCTTTTTGCGTGAATTTTCAAACCCAAAACTTTTCCGTAGGATCATTCATATCTATTTCATTCAGAGAATCCAGGATACCTCTTTCCTGCATCATATGATATATCGCAACGGCAAAATAAATATCATGTACAGATACACCGATATTATAAGCAAGAATTCTTTCGTCATCATTCTCACGACCGGGTTTATTACCATTGACAACATCACAGACTTCGGCAAACTGCTTAAATTTATCAAAATTTTTAAAATGTCGAACATGTCCCAAGTCATCTGCGAACACCTTGTCAAAGAACAGGTCACAATTCGTAAAGCCGAGAGTGTGAATCGGCTGCACAAGAACGCCCTTGTCAAAATATTCATCCGGGCAAACATCATTCGGCAGATATGTTGCACCGGAGATTACTACATCCGAACCCTTAACCATTTCTTCTGCTGTATCGACAAAAGAAAAATGAAGATTCTTATAGCTTGCAAATCTTTTGGCAAAATCTTCCTCTTGACCTTTGTATCTGAGCAGTTTTACATAAAACTCTCTGTCCCGAAGCTTGTCGGCCAGAATTAAAAGCGTCGAACGAGACACGTTACCCAATCCCATTATTCCGATTGTAGCAAAATCTTTTTTGCCCAAAAGCATAATAGAGTGCGCCGCAACAGCTCCCGTCCTCATAGTGGTAATCCATGTTCCATCCATTAAAGCGACGAACTCTCCGCTGTCTGCATTCATCAGCAAAATACGGCTTTCAAGACTGGGGACACGATTCGGATATCGTGTTACAACCTTCACCCCGCCCCATTTGGTGTTATCCGAACCGGGGATTATGCTCGGCATGACATTGCAAAAAACTCCGTCATACGGTTTCAAGCTTATTTTAGGAGGCAGCAGAGCTTCTTTCTTGCTTCTTATCATTGCTTCTGCCCAATCAAAGCACATCAAAGGCTGAACATTCAAATCGGCAATATCCTTAAATGTTATAATTTTCATAAGCCATGTCTCCTTTTGCTCAAAACCGTATTCATATTCAAACCACACCGGTATTTGTTAATTATACATTATATAGCATAATTAGTCAATACACATTCAAACGCATAGAGTTTGCAATATAGACACCCCCAAAAGCAGAAAGCAGTAAACGAAAAATATTTTTAAGTCAGCAAGCTCGGCAGGAATTTCTTCGTTATCGCACATGGTCAAAAGAGGTTTTGTTTCGTTGTTGCCGTATTCAATCCCTATCAGATTTAGTTATAATCCGTGAAGACGGGCAGACGGACAACCCAAATAATTTTACAAGGCGGTGGAATAAATTTCTTGCCGCTAACGGAATACGCAGACTTAAATTACATGGCCTACGCCATACTTGTGCAACTATGCTTCTTAAGAACAATGTTGACATAAAATCCATTGCAACAAGGTTAGGACATAGCGACGGAACAATGGTTCTTAACGTTTACGGTCATTCCCTTGACAGTATGAGTCAGGCCGCAGCAGAAACTATGGACAAAGTTCTGAATATTTCATAGAAAAACGGAGGACTCAAACGAGTCCTCCGTTAGCGGTTTCAAGTTGTTATCTGCCGGCAAGGGTGAAATTATTGCTGTCTATCTCTATTTCACTAAAACCGGTGTCTGATTGAGTATCGTTATATCCATAATCAACCGGTTCTTCGGAATAGTTGTTCACTTCGGCATCAGTATAGTCATTCATCTCAACATATGTCTCCGACTCTTCATATGATTCGGTTGAACCTACTTTCTTTGGCGTAACTCCAATTGAATCTAAATATTTGTTGTACCCCAACTTTACCAACTCTGATATAGCTGGCTCATCAATTTGCTCTAAAGTATAAAGATACGTGCCGGCATATGCTCTGAAATAATCATCATAATTTTGGTCAGCAGATATTTCATAATTAATTAATTCTTTCTCTGTAAATCCAACATCTTTGCTATATGTTATTCTGCTCACATAACAATATCCCATATGTCCTCTCAAAAGGATCAATCCACTTCCTGATAAAGGTATTGCCAAGCTTGCATGAGATGCTGACAAAGACTTCATTTCTTCAATTTTATCTGTATATGTGTAAAAACAAAAATATCCAAGTCCTCCTCCCGGGTAATCTCCTCCTCTGTAAATCAAATCAGGTATACCATTATTGTCAATATCGTAAATTGTATATTCCGATAATACTCCATAAAAGGTTACCGCTTCTTCTAATTGTTTCACATAGGCCTTTACTATTGCGTTTTGGGTGCTCTCATCAAGGATAGAAACAGATGATTGTGCCGTTGTTTGATCTTGAGCATTATCACTTGCTGTATTATCCTTTGGCGAATTCTCTCTGCTCGTTTTCACTTTCGGTATAACGACAGCTCCGACAATTATTGCAACAACCAAAACCGAGGCAATAATCGAAATAATAATCTTATTTTTTTTAGAAAGCTTTTTGATCTTATCTGTCGGCTTTACAGAACCATTTTCGGCCTGTTCGGTTTCTTTATTGCTTTCAAGTATCTTATCTATTCCGTGAGTAATGTCCTGCAAGAATCCGAGCTTCGACATATCCTGAGCCTGAAGATATGAAAATTCTTTAGGGAGAGCATACGGATTCATATTTTTATATGCCGGAATCAGCGTTTTGGATTTATCCTCTTTCATCATCTTGAGGAATCTGCTCCACTCATTCTTAACCCATACAGCGTCAAAATATTCCGGCTTTGTACCGATTACTATCATAACCTTTGCAGAATTTAAAGCAGAGAAAATATATGGCTCATATGCTGTTCCGAGCTTACTTTCAAGTGTTACTCTCGAAAAGAATACCTTATATCCGTTCTTTGTTAAATTCTGATACAAATCATAAGCTATAACACTATCCTCGGTGCGATTACCGTTTTCGTCACTTTCCTTATAACAAATAAAAACGTCAAACGGCTCTTCATTTGAAGATATTTCAATAATATCCTTTTGAATTTGCTCAATTTTGCCGGCCTCTTCATTATAAAGCTGACGCTGCTCATCGTCGGCATATTCTAATGCCTTTTTGAAATTTTCATCGGCAAATATTGACGTGAACTGAGCTCTGTGAATTGTCGGGATTCTTTTGCCTGTACCCGGTTCTTCAACATATTCTATGCCGTATTTACAAAGCACCAGTGACCAATAAACCTCTGCGTCGGTGTTGTCCATCTCCAATATCTGCTCATAAAGAGCTTCTGCCTTATCAAATTCATTTTGACGGCGAAGGTCTCCGGCTCTGTCAAACAGGCCGGAGGTCTTTTCATTTTCCAATTTAGGCAAAGTTTGCCTTGTTCCGCAATATTCGCATTCAACAATTCTTGAATGATCCTGAACATTCAAGGAACCGCCGCACATTTTACACTTAAAAACTGCCATGTTGCACCCCTTGATTATTTCAACATCTTACACTTCTTATTTCTTTCATCTATTGCTTCAAGCAAATCTGCCGCAATTCTCTTTGAAGAAGCCGCATCGTTTTCAGAAACGGCATTTTTAAATTCGTCAAAGAGATTTTCTATTCTCATTTCAACACCCGCGAGCCTATCGTTTGACATCGGGTCGGAATATCTTACAGCATCATAAACCTTTTTAGCAATGCTCTTGATTTCATCGGACTGTGCCTTTGTAACGAGCACGTCGGCATCAACAGTCAACGCTTTGATAAAGAATGTCTTTTCTTTAACCTCCTTATCAGCCTTTTCAACAAGCTCTGTTGCCGTATTTGTCTTTATAAAAGATGTTGTTCCGAACGCAACAATCAATACTGCGAACACACCGCCAACCCATACGGGAGTGACTATAAATCTCGGAAGTACAAACATATATGCAGCCGCAAGAATTACGGACATAATTGAAACAGTATAGGCTGTGCGAAGAAAGCTTAAACGGAGAAATGTTTTTTCCTTGCTTTCGTCAAGATTAAGTTTCAATACAGCAACCAAAGCCAAAGCAAATCCCAGTAATGCGATTACCAAACCAATATAAAAGGCCGCATCATATTTTGCAGTATAAAGCTTTGTTTCAATTTTATCGACTGTACCGGGAATCAAAATGCTTTCTGCTCCGACACCGAGTGCGTCCACGCTGATAGCTGTCACTTTTTTGCCGTCAATCGTTTCCGGAATAATGATATTTTTGTCCTCGCCGTTATAGCTGTTTACCCTCAATTCGTCATTTGAAATATCATCATACGAGTAGGGAATGTTCGCCGAATAAAAGTTCACATAATATGAATCCGCATATGTAACATAATCAAACTTTTTATCGGCGTAGATGTTGTTGATGGGAGCGTCGCTTGGAGCATAAACCTTTACTCCGTCAAGAGTTTCCGGCCAAAAAGCTATCATTGTTTCCGGCAAATAAATTGTCTTTGTGTCTTTTGCCTTGTCAAATGCCTTTTCGTTAACGGAAATAATCTTAGTTCCGTTGATCTCTTCGGGAATTACAACGGTTTGATCAGTTCCTCTGTATTCAAGAATTTGGCCGTTTTCGTTATAGTCAAAGTCCTCATCGAGAGAAGCCGCCATTTTGCTATGATCCGTATTGCTTGAGAAATCAACCTTTGACTTGTTATCCTTCGCATCTTTATAAGCATCGGACTTTGTTGAAATACAGAATTCAACGTTTTCAACACGCATCGGTTCAAATTTTTCAAGGCTTTCGGGAAGATAAACCTTTGTTAAACGCTTTGCGGTTATAAAAGCATCCTTGGCAATCTTCCTTATTTTCAAGTCACCGATTTTGGCAGGAATGGAGATAATTGAATCGTCACCTACATATGATTCCAACGTGCCGTTTGACGAGACCTTAAAATCATCAAAATTTGAAACAACAACATCGCCTGTATTTTCTCCGACGGAGAGATCAATTTTATTCTTATCCTTCCATTGCATAAGATTATAAACAAGAGAATCCTCCGGGACATAAACCGTAACCCCCTTAAGGCTGTTCGGTTCAAAAATAAGGAGTGTTTTTGAAATATAAATCTCTTTCAGATTTTTTGCATCATCAAATGCGTTTTCTTTAACCCTGATGATAGCAGTATCATTGATCGATTCGGGAATAGCAATTGTTTCACTGTCTCCGTTGTAGGAAACCAATGTTCCGTCGTCGTTATACTTAAAATCGTCAAGATTTACAAGACCGATATTCTTATCGGAATCAGACAAAATTTTATAGTCGATATTATGATGCTTTGCATATTTCTGAGCATAGGATTTATCTTCACAAACAATTGGGACAGAAGATGATTTATCGTATGCAAAGAACGAGACAAGCGTAAACGCAACAAACAATACTGTGAAAATTGTAATAGCAAGTCTTTTGATTTTCATGATTATATACCCCTCATTTTAAATTTTAGTTCCGCACTCAAGGCAGAATTTTGCACCTTCAGGAATTTCCTTGCCGCAATTCGGACAAGTAGTTACAAACTTATGTCCGCACTCCAAACAGTACTTGCCTTTAGCAACAGTTTTTCCGCATTCCGGACAAACGACAGCGTCGTTTGAACCTGCCGCAACCTTTTCGCCGCACTGCAAGCAGAATTTTGATCCTTGCGGAATATCTGCTCCGCATTTTGCACACTTAAGTGGGCTCTGTTGATTATTAAACGTGCCAAACATATTTCCGATTTGGCCGCTCATGGCTTGTGCCGCCTGCAATCCGATACCGAGTCCCATTACGTCTCCCATTGCCGAGCCTCCGGAGCCTCCCATATTTCCCATGCCTTCGGCAAAAGCCTTTTGAACATCTGCCTGTACATAGTCTTTCTTGGTGATTCCCTGAGCTTGCATAACCTGTGCTTCGGCGTAACCTGCACGGCGCATCGCCTCTGCCTCTGCTTCAGACTCAATTATTTTTCTTTCCGCTTCGTGGCGTGCTATTTCGGTTTGAGTCGCCTGCTTTTCAATCTCAACAGCTCTTTGAGCGGCGGTAATTTCCGCCTCAGCCTGCGCTTTTGATGTTCTGATATCCTTTTCGGCATCAATCATTCGCTTCTGCAAAGAGATTGTATACAGCTCTCTTATCTTTCTGAAATTCGGATCTTCTTCAGGCAGAACCACCGTATTGAGATAGAACTGTGGAATTGTAAGGCCAAACTCTTCAAAGCCCGGAAGAATTCTTTGGTGAAGCTCGTTACCTATTTCAACAAGGTGTTCGTCAACTTCGAGAATATTTATTTTTTTTGATTTAATTACAGTCGCAAGGTTCGCTTTAACCTCTGTGGAAATCATCGGTCTGAAAGAATTTTGAATAGATTTTGTAAAATCCTTGCTGTCGGCATCCCATGCTATTCCTTTCATCGTGCCGACAAGCTTAACCAGGAGCTTTCTGCTATCGCAAACCTGCAAATTCATCTCGCCGCTTGCGCCCAATTCAAGGGGCACGCCCGATTCTGGGTCTATGTATCTTATCTTGGAATCGGTTCCCCATTTTAATCCCATTTGAACAGTCTGATTAATGAAATAGACCTCGCAATGGAAAGGATTTTTTAATCCCGTGTTGTGCTTTAATGCTCCGCCGATTTTGGGGATATTCTGAGTTTCGAGAGTATATCTGCCGGGGCCGAACAGGTCGAGAGCCTGTCCGTTCATGAAGAATATTGCCTCCTGGCTTTCATGAACGATCAGCTGTGTAAGACTGTTAAAGTCCTCCCGAGGATGTTTCCAGATAAATGTACTGTTGTCACCCTCATATTTGATTACATCTGCAATATGCGCCATTTTATATTCCTCCTGTCTTATTTAACAACTATCTTATGGATTACATTGCTACTATTCTTTGGTTGTATTGCTCAACAAAATGCGAAACCGTTTCTCTTGCATTATTCTTATTTATTTTTATGTCAATAACTTTATGCTCATCTATAAAATCAAAATTAAAACCCTCAATTTTATCAATCGTTTTATATTTTTCACCTTCAAAAAACGTTTTAATCCAATGCAAATTCTCCAACTTACAGCCCTCTTCATAATTGAAATAAATCAGGACATTTTTATCTTTTCTTAACCAGTCCGCTATAAACGAATTGATATGATTATCTTCGCTGTTGAACCTGTAACCGATAACGCAAAGAACGCTACTGCTTTCTAAATTGCTTTTGAAATCAGTGTATTCTTTAACCTGCTTAGGGCATACAATAGGTTTCACTCCGCTCGGTATAAAAATAAATGGGATTATGTTTTTGGGGTGTTTTACTATCAAGTCACGTTCGCTTTCTTGGGTACAATCATATACCGTCAGATTATATAAATCTTCAAACCAGCTCAATTTTCCGTTCAAATAATTTGCACGATTTTCAAAGGCTGTGGACACAAGAGCCGTATAATTGGTTGTAGCAATATGATAGTTGCCCTTAACTTTGCTTACTGTGTTATAATAGCAATTGCTTTTTCCTGACAACATATTTTTCGCAACTGTTTTTTCATCTGACAGCTTTTTAAGAACGGCATCAAAATTTAATTCCGAAATTTCTCCGAATAAGCTTTCAAACATTACCATAAATACAGTCCAATACGCATTGATTACCCTCTTAGCATTTGCGTCCTTTTTATTCGGATATCGAAGCGAATTAAATTTTTCATCCAATGAACCAAACAGTGCAGCATTTTCCAAAAAGAATTTTTTTGAGTCTTTTTCAGATTGTTCTTGAGGAATTTCTGTGTTTGTTATAAGGTCGTACCACTTTCTGCACATTTCTGTTATTTTTTTCTTAGTAGTATCGGAATTCTTGGCTCCATTGTTATAATCTATAACCAAATTTACTTCTTCACGAGATAACTTTTTACGTGCAAGATTTTCGTTATGAACTACCGTCTGTATGAATATCTTTTTGCTGTTATGACTTATCAGCTTAAAGTTATTAAAATCTTCTTGCGTTATATTATTTATTTCCTTTGCATATTTATTTTGAATTATGCTTTCAGCGAATTGGCTTCCGGACACTAAATCTCCGTTAACATCTGTATCAGCACCCGACCCCAAAAGGAACATTATATCTTTCATTTAAGTTTCCTCCGTTTTTATAATAAAAATTTAAACTTAAAACGTTGCATTGCTTGGCATTAGCAAACCGTTTCACTTTTTAAAGAGAAATCCATATTGCGGGGCGAACACCATCATCAGATACACCAGAATTACCACTAAAGGCAATTGAACCTGCAAAAGTAACACTGGTTGCTTTTTCTTGAGACTCACCGGGCGAACGTAGCAACCAACATGTTGTAGCTCCTTGTCCGTATGCTGTATAAAAGTTATCCATACTTGCCCCTTGGGCAACGGCATAATCAGTAGGGGCACATCTCCTGCTTTCATCTGTTTCAAAATATTTTTCAGCTTCATCTATATTAAATATAAACACTTTGTCCCGAGTTGAATTACCTGCATTAGTGTGATACTTTTGATTATTTGTTGCAGGAACAGCAACTGTCGATATTTTATCTTTTTCGCTGTCAGAAAATGCGACATCCAAAAAATCTTGATTCAGCCACTTTCTCAGAGAACAGGTTTCCCATGTAACATCACCCCATGATTTGTTATATGGTTGACAATCAAGTGCTTTGTCGCTGATCAGCAATAACTCATTACCATCTTTAGCAAGAACTATCCACTCAATTGCCTCCTTCCCATTTGAGAAATTATTATCTTGCTCATATGTACCAAATGTGTAGGTGTTCCCCACATCTATTTTCACTAACTTATCTGCCGATTCTTTGCCGTATTGTGCAACTAAGAGACTGTATTCTTGCTTCGGAATAATAACTGTATTCAATATGATTATAAAAACTATTACAACAGCCAGAATCGGTCCTCCAATTTTTGCAATTCTAATATATTTCTTTTTTGTTTTTTCTTTTTCGATTCTGCGTTTTTCAGTCCTGCGCTCGGCTTCAAGTCTATCCTCTTCTTCTTTTATTTTGAGCTGTTCTATTTTTTGCTTGCAAACTGCTATTTGCTTGTTAGCATCTCTCCAACCCGAAACAGATTCAAACAGTTTGATAGCACCTTCATAGCTTGAAATACTCTCAACATACATCTTTTCTCTGCCGTCTGCAAGAATAGCATCCTTGTGAGCTGCTTCGGCTTTTTCAAGACATTCTTTTGCCTTTTCTTTTGAATCCTTGAAATCAGAAATGCTTTGAAAGGCGCGTGCGGCAGCCTTAAAATCAGCTTCTGTTTTAGCGGAATTCATAGCGTTTATTGCATTGGTATAGGCGTCTGTCAGGCGATTATTTTCGTTGCGTTCTTTAATGTGTGATATGTATCCACGAATCTCGTTTTCGAGCTTTTCGTCACCGAATCGAATAACCTTGCCGTAATTATCAAGATTATCAAACGGCTGTGCACAGTCGGCTAACTGTTTGCGGCTTTTAACTCTCAGCTCCGCCATAAGCTTGCCGAGATACGCCTGTGCATTTTTAGGGTCAATATCAAGCACCTTTTCACAATAAATATTTGCATCGTTCCATTTGCCGTCTTCGAGAAAAATCGTTACTCTTTCAAGCAGCGGCACTACATTTGAATTATTAGCATTAACAACGACTGTTTCCTTAATTGTTTCTTTCGGCTCATCTTTCGTGATTATCTTGTTTATTCCACGAATGAGATCTTGCATAAATCCAAGCTTTGACATATCCTGTGCCTGAAGATGTGAAAATTCTTCGGGCAGATCATACGGATCCATGTCCTTGTATGCAGGAATGAGCATTTTCTTTTCACCGTTTTTGATAAGTGTAAGATATCTGCTCCATTCATTTCTGACCCATACAGCATTGAAATATTCGGGCTTTGTGCCAAGCACGACCATAACCTTTGCACTGTTGAGTGCAGCAAATATGTATGGCTCATACTCCTGGCCGAGCTTATCCTCAAGAGTAATTCTTGAAAAAAACACCTTGTAGCCCTCTTGCGTGAGCTGGTGGTACAAATCATTTGCAAGCACGGAATCTGGTGTTCTGCGTCCGCTGTTGTCCGTTTCCTTGTAGCAGATGAATATATCAAAAGGTTCCTCTTTTGATGAAATTTCAAGAATACCCTTCTGTATTTTATCTATCTTGCGTGCTTCCGCCTTGTAAATTTCTTTCTGTTCAACGGTTCCGTATTTCAAAGCCGATTTATAATCCTTATCCGAAACAACGGACGAAAACTGAACACGGTTTACGGTAGGAACTCTTGTATGAGTCGTGGGGTCTTCAACATATTCAATACCGTAACGGCAGAGAATGATTGACCAATATGCTTCGGCATCCTTGCTGTCTTCATTAAGGATTTGCTCATATATCGACATCGCCTTGTCATATTCGTTATTGCGGCGAAAATGATTAGCTCTGTCGTAAAGATTGGCTCTCTTTTCGTCATCAAGACCGACGGGCAAACTCTGCTTTGTTCCGCACGAATCGCATACTCCGACCGTATCGCCTTGAATAAATTCTATTGTGCCACCGCACATTTTGCACTTAAAAACAGCCATAAAAATCTCCTCTGTTCTCTTTAGTTGTTTCTCATAAACTTTGTAAAGCAGATAATTAACCGCTAAAATTTTCAACCTAATTTTAGTGATCACTTGAGGTATTTTGATTTCAGAATACTTCAAGTTTTGTCTTTCATATAGAAAACCAACCCGTCAAGGCTTGATGTTCAAGCCCTGTCAGGTTGGTTTAGCACAATTATTTATATTTCGAAACACAAAATCGCAGACAATTACGTCTGTCTGTCTGTCTGTCTGTCTGTCTGTCTGTCTGTCTGTCTGTCTGTTAAGATTGTTGCAAATTTTCATATCATTGTCAACCCCTCTTTGCATTTTATTATACCACTTTGTCTAATTTTGTCAATTGAATTATAACTTCGGTTTCACACAAACACTGTACGATTTTTCTTCTTGACATATTTGATGCATTTTACTTTACGCATTTGCGGTATTTAGCTTTTCACCTAACAAAAAGAGCTTATGACAATATTAATAATATATATTTCTTTTATATTCCTATTCAATTCTTTACTGAGTTAAATGCGCTTAATCGTCCACGCCGACATCCCGTCGCCCATTCGTCGCCCGTCGAAGCTATTGATCTACATCAAATTTTAATTTTGCTGTATTTTTCAGTTGTAAAAAGGCAAAAGAAAACGCCTAGGATCATTGTTAATCCTAGGCATTCCTGGCAGTGGCAGAAGGACTTGCCGTGTGCTTCGCACTCTTATGGCTCGCCGACCGTTGCCGTGCAACAGTGCCCGGCTCACCTCTCCTCGCTAAAAACAGTCCACAGGACTGTTTTCTTGACGCTCAGACCCTCTCGGGTTCAAGTCCTTATCGAAAAAAGAGCCGCACTTCTGCGACTCTTTCATTCTGGCAGGGGCAGAAGGACTTGCCGTGTGCTTCGCACTCTTATGGCTCGCCG
>ENA-OOQX01000158-OOQX01000158.1-human-gut-metagenome-genome-assembly--contig:-NODE-158-length-29629-cov-2.267059_pt1 | contig 29629 bp, 18 predicted proteins | sample MGYA00241267_ERZ501173 | MGnify/ENA primary metagenome ERZ501173 (study PRJEB25962, sample SAMEA2042500) | human gut metagenome | biome: human gut; feature: human-associated habitat; material: faeces... | reverse complement strand
ACAGGTTATACATTTAAATATTGGTCAAAAGAAAAAGGTGGAGAAGAATATAACTTTAACACGCCAGTAACAGAAAATATGACTCTATATGCAGTATATGAAATAAATAAGTATACAGTAACATATATAAATGAAGAATCAGAATATCATAAAGAAGAATTAACATATGGAAGTAAACATGAAAAAATAGAAGATCCATTTAAAACAGGTTATACATTTACTGGTTGGTATAATGAAAATGAAGAAAAAGTAGAATATCCAATAACTGTTATAAAAGATATAACATTACATAGTAAATATGAAATAAATAAGTATACAGTAACATTTAATGATGAAGATAGAATAACAACAAAAGAAGTAAATTATAATGCAAAAGTAGAACCAGTAACAAATCAAGGAAAACCAGGTTATACATTTAAATATTGGTCAATAGAAAAAGGTGGAGAAGAATATAATTTTAATACTTTAGTAACAGAAAATATAACATTATATGCAGTATATGAAATAAATACATATACAGTAATATTTAAAAACTATGATGGAAGTACTTTACAAGAAGAAACATTAGAATATAGAACGTTACCAAAATATAAAGGAGAAGCCCCAACAAGAGAAAAGACAAAAGAATATACATATACATTTAAAGGTTGGGATAAAGAAATAATAGAAGTAACAAATAATCAAGAATATATCGCAACATATACAGAAACAAAAAATAATTATACAGTAATATATATGGATGGAGAGACAGAATATACAAGAAAAGAAGTAAATTATGGAGAAACAGTAAGTGAAGAAGTAATAAATAAAGACCATAATATATATAGAGGATGGACGCTAGAAGGAAATATCTATGACTTTAATACACCAGTAACAAAGAATATAACAATAAAAAGTAGTTTTGAGTTAGTAGAATCACCAATAATAGAAAGTACACCAATAGAATGGACAAAAGAAAATGTAAAAGTAACAATAACAACAAATCATAATGATTATAGTTATATGTATAAAATAGATGATGGAGAATATCAAAACTATAATGGAGAATTTACAGTAGATAAAAACTGCACAGTAATAGCAAAATCAATAAAAGAAAATGTAGAAAGTGAAGTAACAACAAAAGAAATAACAAATATAGATAAAGTCTTGCCAGTAATAAAAGAAATAACAGAAGAAAATATAACAACAAAATCATTTGATATAAAAGTAAAAGGCCAAGATAATGAATCAGGATTATCAGAGATAAGAATATATAAAAATGAAGAATTAATGGTAAGTTATCCATATACAGAAAGATTAAATGAAGAAAAAGAAGAGACATATAGTTTAACAGGATTAGAAGAAAATACAACCTATAAAATAAAAGTAGAATTAACAGATAAAGTAGGAAATATAAATGTCTCAGAAGAAAAAGAGATAACAACATTAAAAAGAGTAATAGTATCAAGAATAATAGGAAGAAATAATAGTTTATATGAAAGTGAAGCAGAATATGAATTATTTGAAAGCTTAGAAGAAGCCATAACAGCATGTGGAAGTAATGAATGTACAATAGAAATGGTACTAGATACAAAAGAAAGCGTAAATGTATTAGAGGGACAAGAAATAAAACTAGAATTAAATGGAAAGACAGTAACAGGAGTAAGAGACTATACAATAGAAAATAGTGGAGAATTAATAATAGTAGATAAAGAAGAAAGAGAAGGCGGAATAATAAATAATACAGATACAGCAATAAAGAATATAGGGAATGGAATATTACAAATAGGAGAAAATGAAGAACCATTAAGTGTATCAATGACAAAACCAAATATAGTAGGAACAACATATGGAATATATACAGAAGAAGAGACATCAAAATTAAAATTCTATGATGGAAAAATAGCAGGAAATGTAGCAATACAAGGAAATGTAGATGATACACCATATTTATATAATGCCAAGATAACAAATGAAGGACATCAAGTAGCGACATTATCAATATTAGCAGAAGCAGAAGCAAAGATAACAGGAGGGAAATACTATACAAAATTATCAAATGCAGTTTCTGAAACAAAGTCTGGTCCAGGTACTTATACGGACAAAGAAGAAAATTTATTACAATCTGCATATGCATCATCATACTATACATTCAATTATGATGAAGAAACTAATTCATTAGTATCAAATAACCAAAATCAAAGAGGTACAACTGCATACTCATATATAAAAATTGATTTAACAGATTATACTGTAAATCAAGAACTTACAGTAAGTGCAAAAATTTTAGCAAGTAATAGTACCGGTTGTGTACATTTAAATACAAGTAAAGAAAATGTATCTCAAAATACAACAGATGGAAGATTACTATATATGACTGGAAATCAACAAGATACTGCAAAAGTAATACTTCAAAAAGGTAAAATATACTACTTACATTTTAGTAAATCTAGAAGTTGGGCTGATGGTTCAAGTACAGATATATTTTCGATTACTGATGTTACATTGAATGATTATAAAGTTAATTTATTTGGCGTTGATATTTTGGATGATATTGTTACACCTGGAACGTATGGTTTTGTAAATGAGTTTGGTAAACTAAAATCAAATAATAAAGGAACTAGATATACATCAGCAAACTCATATTTAAAAGTAGATTTGACAAATTATGTAGAAGATCAAAAAATATATATTGATGCTGAGATATCGAGTGGAGAAAATAATGATTTTGGTTATGTAACAATTACAGATAGTGAAATAATTCCAGAATATAATTCAGAAACAGGAAGAGTAGTATATATATCAGGAAATGTTTCATCAAAAGTATATGAAGCAACATTAATTGCTGGTAAAATAAATTATATTCATATTGGGTACAAAAAGACTGTATATTATGGATCTGGTTTAGATACTTTTACTATAAATGGAATTTATACATCAATTGATAAAGGAGATATTAGTCAAAATATTACTACTAAAGTTCCAGTATTAAATGAAAAAGTAGATACAGTAGAATTAATAAAAGATATAACATTAGCATCTAAAATTGAAATACCAGAAAATAAAGAAATGGTATTAGATTTGAAAGGTTATACACTTACAACATCATCAAATGATTACGTAATAAAAAATAGTGGGGATTTAACTATAATAGATAGTAAATATTCTGATGAACAAGATAAAAATCAATCAGATTATGAAGCAGAGCAAGCAAAGTATGATGAGGAATATAATGCAGAATTAAGTGCTTATAATAAAGCAAAAAAAGATTATGAAAAATCGGTTGAAGAATATAATAAAAAACTAGAAGAATATTATGCTAGTCATCCAGGAGATGATTTTGAATATACAGGTGAAGAAGGAACATATGTAGTTCCACAAGATGGTACTTATGAATTAGAAACTTGGGGAGCTCAAGGAGGAACTGCTGTAGATAGCTGTGATGGCGGATATGGTGGATATTCTTACGGACAAGTTGAATTAAAGAAAGGTGATATATTATATATAAATGTTGGTGGAGTCGGAACATGTAATGTAAGTTCCTCATCAAAAGGTGGCTACAATGGTGGCGGAGATGCATTATCAAGAAACAACTATAAAATGTGTTCTGGTGGAGGAGCAACTCATATTGCAACTAAGTCTGGACTTCTTAAGACACTTTCTAATTCTACTGATTCAATTTTGATTGTTTCAGGATCTGGAGGTGGTTCTGGATCAACAGGTTCAAGTTGTAGTAGTAAAGGTGGTTCCGGTGGTGGAATTTCAGGAACAGTTCCAAAAAATAATTGCTCTGATTGTGGTACAAGATCTGGAGGAACACAAACATCTGGTGGTAGGTCAAGATTTGGTACTGGAGGATTTGGTTTTGGTGCTGGATCTACAACTTCTTATTCAGTAGGGGGTGGCTCTGGTTTTTATGGAGGCGCTGGTGATACCTATGAATGGGGTGCTACTGGAGGATCTGGATATATAGGCAATTCAAAGTTAACAAATAAGAAAATGTATTGTTATGATTGTACAGAATCAAGTGATGAATCAACTAAAACAATAAGTACAACAAATGTATCAGAAATACCAACAGAAAATAATGCTAAAAAAGGTAATGGTTATGCAAAAATAACATTATTAGGTAGTAATAATTCAGATTCTACAATAGAAAAACCAACTAAACCGGAAGAACCAGAAATATTAAAAACTACTGATGTTGAACTAGAAACATCTAATTTTACTTATTCTGGTAATGGTAGATTTACAAAAGGAAGTAGTAATTTAAATTTTTATGTAAATAATTCAGGTAATAAATCGGTAACATATTACAATAAAAAAATAAATGTTACTTCGAAAACATATGCTCATGTAAATCTTAGTTTATATCAAAATTACTATAGTGATGGTGGCCTACTTGGAACAGCATATATAGGTTTTTCAAAAACGAATGAAGCAAATACAGATGATTTTGTATCATATGTTGAAAAAGATATAACATCATATAGTGGTAAAGCAACTCCTGAAGATATAAATATACCTATAGAAGAACCTGGAGAATATTATTTTAAGATAGTTTTATATCATAATTCAAATACATCTAGTTATACTGTTTATTCTGATTTATATAGTTTGTCGTTTGATCATAAACCTGTTTTAAAGAAAGCAATATTAAAAAAAGCTGCAATGACAGGAACAATAATAAGTACAACAAATTCAGTTATATATAATGATTTGGGTGCAAGTTTAGTAATAAAAGACGGTAATATGGTATTAAACAAATCAGGAGAATATGACATAATTACTAATGAAGGAAATATTTCATTATTTAAAGATGTAGTTTTAAATACAAAACAAGCAAATAATAGAGCAATATACAACGGATATAAAGGAATAATCAAAAACGCTAATATGGTAATAAACCAAGATTCATCGGGATATGGAATTTATAATTATAGTTCTTTTAATAATAATTTTGAAGGATCAACTTTTAATTTATCTAGTGGATATGCAATATTTAATAGACAATCAACTCTTACAGTTAATAATATAAATGTAAATGGTGGAACTGCATATTCTAATGATTCAAATTTAATAATAAATAATTCAAATTTAAGTACTAAGATTCGTTCGACAGGGAATGTTGAGTTTAATAATACAACATTAAAATACATTTCAGGTTCATCAAGTGATTATGTATTTAATGGCATAATAACAATAAATAATTCAACATTTAATCTTCCTTGGTTTTTAGGAAATTATAATGTAGATAATTCTATAACTATAAATAATTCTGATATAAATGTAAATTCAAGTATTGGACGTATAAAAAATTTATATATAAATAATTCAACATTTAATAGTATATCAACACAGTATAATTGGAATGCTATTGATAATGTAACAAATCTAGTAATAAATAATTCTATAGTTAATTCTACTGTAGGAAGATCAGAATATAATGTTATTGGTAACTGCGAAAATGTAGAAATTAAAGGAGAAACAGTTATTAATAATTCTTATGAAGGAAATACGATTTCTGCTACAAATATAACTGTTGGTGAAAAGGATAATAAATCAAGTGATTATCCTAAAATACAAAATGGTACTGGTTCAGGATTGAAAACAAATAATTTGAATATTTATGATGGAACAATAACTACTAAAAAAGGATTATCAATTTTAGGATCTATAACAGAAATTGAAGATAGTTATAAAGTTAATGTTGTATATAATGAAGATGGAACGGAAACATTATCGTTAGTAGAACCAACAGACGTAGTTGCAAAGATTGGTGAAAAAACTTATACAAAATTAGGTGATGCACTTGCTGAAGTATCAGATAATGAAACAATTTATTTATTGAAAAATGTTTATCCAACAGAGGCATTTACATTGAGTGAATCCAAAATTTTCAAAATAGATTTAAATTCTAATGAAATTAGAGGATTTAATTCAGATAAATTATTCGAAAATGCAGGAACACATGAAATTATTGATAGTGTAAATGAGAATAAAGGAACAATATCTAATTCAGGTTCATATGTATTAATTAATAATGGTACATTAAATTCGAATAATGTTAATGTTTCTTCTAGAAATAACTTGATTAATAATTATGGAAGTATAAAATTAGATAATACTGATGTATCTGCATCTGGTGGATATTTAATAAATAACGATAAAGATGGAATAATTGAATCAACTTCATCAGTATTTAATGTAGGAACTATAAACAATAGTGGTAGTATAAAATTAAATGATGTTACAATAAATAATTCAATAATAACTAATAATGAAAATGCAACATTGTCATTATTAAAATCTAGATTAGAAAATCATATTTCAGATAGTAATAAAGGTATTACAAATAGTGGGGTACTAACGACAGAAGATTGTGCACTTAAGTTTTATTATGGATATGTTCTAAATAATGCAACGGGAACTTATACAACAACAAATGATACATATACAGGAGTAGATGATAGATATTCATCAATTCAAAGTAATGGTATACTTAATGTGTATGGAATAAGTACATGGAATAGAATTATTAATAGGACAGATGGATTATTAAATATTTATTCAGGAAGTTACCATATAGTAAATGCTTATGACAACTCAAAAACAAATATTTATGGTGGAACACTTAATGGATATATTTCAAATGAAGGCGCTAACAGTGTACTAAATATTAATGCAGGAACATTTAATTGGGGTAGTACGGGTTCTTCTTCATACGTAATTGAAAATAGATCAACAGGAACGGTAAATATTGGTGTCAAAGATGGTACCGTAGATAATGATAGTATTAAAATAAGTTCAACACAAAAAGGTCTATATAATAATACAGGAACATTAAATTTCTATGACGGAATTGTAAAGGGTGTAACTGCAATACAAGGTAAAGTAAATGATGTAGAAGATGGTTATGATATAGTAAAAGAAACTGATGGTAATCTTGAGGTTAAATATCTTGGAAAGGTTTATGCAGCACAAATAGAATCGACAGGAGAAAAGTACTATTCAATAAAAGAAGCAATTGACGCGGTAACAAAAGATGATGAAATAATAAAATTATTAAGAAATATAACTACATTTACAACTGCTGAAACAATTGAAATTTCTGATAATAAAAACGTAATATTAGATTTAAATGGATACACTATAAATCAAGGTAATAAGCCATTAATAAACAATAATGGTACTCTTACTTTAAGGGATTCAAGTGATACAACAACAGATTCTTATGGAAATGTAAAATATAAAGGTCAAATAATAACAAGTAATGGAACAATAATTAATAATAATGGTTCATTCATATTTGAAAGTGGAACAATTACATCTGATGTTCAAGTTGATAATTTAATAACTAATACAAATAATATGACTATAAATAATGGTTATGTTACTGTTTCTGGTAGATCATCAGATTTGATAATAAATAGTGGTATTCTTACTATAAATGATGGAAGGTTCTGCACAGAAGATTTTATTCAATCAATAGTAAATAATAAAGTAGGCGCAACATTAACAATAAATGGCGGAAAATATTATAAAAATGGTGATGGAATCGAAATTACAAATGAAGGTACTGCGTATATTTATGGTGGTAACTTTACTGCAATCGAAAATTTAATCTATAATAAAGAAACAGGTGTTGCTAAGATTGACGGATTAACTGGTGTTAGTGTAGAATGGTTAACAAACTATGGAACAATGGATATATCTAATTCGTCTATTGGCGAAAATTATATGTATAATTATGCTACGTTAAATTTAACAAATGTAACATTATTATATGGAAGTATTCAAAACTCAAATGATGTTGGAGAAATTAATATTAACGGTGGTACATATAATGGGGAAATAAGCGCTAATAGTGGTAAATTAAGTATAATTGATGGTACATTTAATAAAACTATACGAAACTGGAGAGGAACTGTAAATATTAGAGGTGGTAAATTTGTGTCAGGTGTAAATAACTCTGGAAGTGGAACAATTAATATTGGAACAAAAGGAGATATAACCGATTCTGGAGAATTAAATGTATCAATAGATAATCCTAATATAACTAATACTACATATGGTGTTATAAATACTAATGGTGGAATAGTTAATTTCTATGATGGAATAATAAGTGGAACAACTGATGCTATAAATGGAACAATAAATGAAGTAGAAGATGGATATGAAATAATTTCAGATACAACGGATGATGGTAAAAAGAGTAAGTATTTATCAAGACTTCCAGTTGCAGAAGTAGAATCTACAGGAGATACTTATTACACACTTCAAGAAGCAATAGATGCGGCTACCAATTCTAAAGAAGTAATAAAATTACTTAGAAGATTTACAACATTAAATACACTTGAAACAACAAACATTTCAGAAGATAAAGATATAATATTAGATCTAAATGGTTATACATTAGAACAAAATAATGAAAACTTCTTGTTAAACAATGGAACACTTAAAATAACTGATTCATCAGAAGACAATACTGGTAAAATAGTTATGTATACAAACAAATCAATTGAAAATAATGGTGTAATGGTTATTGAAAATATTAATATTAGTGTAAATAAAGCATTATCTAACTTAATTAATAATAATGACAGTTTGAAAGTTAATAATGTTAAAATAAATAGTTCTAATAACATTAGTAATTTTATAAATAATTCAGGTGTACTTGAAATGAATGTTGGAGAATATTCTATAAGCAATGGAACATTTATATATAATTTGTCAAGTGGCAGTATAACGATTGATTCTATTACTACAACAGGTAATAATTCTCTCATAATAGTTAATAATAGTGGAACAAGCAATAATGTTAAGATATTAAATTCTAATTTTTCAGGTAGAGTTATTAATAGCGAATCTGGAACAATTGTTATAGATAATTTAGTGTCAACAAGTGAAGTTAATAACAATAAGACTGGAGTTATAAATATTTCAAATTCAAATATTAGAAGTGTATACAATTCTAACGGAATAGTTGATTTGAATACAGTAACAGTAAATGGTATAATTGCTGGAGGCAGCGGAACTACTAATATAAATGGAATGATATTAAATAGTGGAAGTATAGTTAATCGTAATTCACATGTTATAAATATATATGATGCTTCTGTTGAAAATAATTGGAATGCTATATATAACAATAATGCAGGAAGTATAATTAATATTTATGGTGGATCCTTTAATAGTACAAAACAAAATACCATTTCAAATACAGGTACAATAAATATATATGGAGGTACAATTACATCTACAACAGGTAATTCTATTACTAATACCGGTACAGTTAATATAGGTTCAAAAGATGGAAATGTAAGTACAGAAATGCCAATAATAACAGGAAAAACATATGGTGTAAGTAATGGTGATTCAGGTAAAGTAAATTTTTATGATGGAATAGTAAGTGGAGAGTCTGGAGCGTTCTCTGGAACAATAAATGAAGTAGAACCAGGATATAAAATTGTAACAAATAAAACTGATACACTTACAAGCGCAACATTATCACTAATAGGTGATGATGAAAAAGTAGCAGTACTAAATGGAATAAACTTTACAAGTCTACAAGATGCAATAAATAGTGCATCAGATACAAATGAATCAATAATAACGTTATATAAAGATGTAACCTTTGAAAGTAACATAACAGTACCAGCAAATAAAAATATAAAATTATATTTAAATGGTTATACATTAAATAAAGGAAGTTATGATTTTACAGGAGAAGGAAAAATAACTGTTATAGATGGTACAAGCACAAATGCATTAGCAAGTATAATGGAGAGTGTAAAAGAAGTACTAAATATAGAAGGAATAAAGAAAAATATAATAATATATGAAATGGATGATGGAAGCGCTATTTCAAGTGAAAGTACATATAAGTTATATAAAGATAACGAAGAAGTAATGCTTGAAGAAGATGCTATTGGAATATATAGTGTAGGTAATTCAAATGATGAAATAAGATCAGCAAATAATAAAATATATATAAATGAATTACCAAAAGGAAAATATAAACTAATAGGAGATAACAATAAAGAAGTAAAATTTGAAATAGATGAAAGTGGAAAAGTAATAGGAAATGTAAAAGAAAATACAAGAGAAACAAGAAAGTTAGTATCAACAGCAGTCGCTGAATTAATAATAATGATACAAACAGGAATAGAGAAAGTAAATTACATAATGATAATCTTAACACTTTTAGTAACAATCTCATCACTTCTATATATAGTAAAGAAAACAAATGTAAAAGAAAGTTAATATGGATTAGCTTTCTTTTTTTCTTAAATATGTTATAATTGTTCTTGTATTAGTAGGTGTTTGTATGAAAAGAAGAGAAATAAAAAGAAATATAGAAAATAAGTTCTTAAAATTAGAATTAACAAATGAAACAATAGATGATATATATGAATCATTACCTAAAATAATAAAGATATGTAATAAAAAATATATGATAGATCTTATTTATAATAATGAAAAAATAGATATAGATTATATAACTAAAAATAATATAACAGATAAAAAATTAATAGATATAATAGAGACTGTTCATGCGATTAACTTAAAGGATATAAAAGAAAAATTTAACTATATATATGATACTGTATGTGCTAAATTAGATGAAAGAATAAAAACAAATTATTGTGAATTTAAAGATGATATATGTGTTAAATATAGAAAAAAAGGTAGTGATCATAAAAATGGTTGCTGTGAATGTAAAGGCAGAGGAAAGTGTAAGTATCTAATTGATAGTGTTTGTACTATGAAATCATGTATGGCTTGTAAGTTATTTACTTGTCATACTCTAAAAACTATGGGAATAACTCAAAGTATAAATGATTTTGTACTTACTAAATATTTCTTTACAAGTAAACAAAAGGATATATTACAGTTTAGTTATTGGACACCAAAAGAAATTGTTATGGAAAAATTAATGAAGACTGTAAAGTAAGAATATAATTAAATAGAAAAAAGGTGATACTATGGAAAATATAAAGTTAGTAGCAAGTAAATTAAATTTAAATGAAGAAGATTTATTTTGTTATGGAAATTATAAAGCAAAAATAGAAAACATAAATACTAATAGAAATGGTAAATTAATTTTAGTAACAAGTACAAATCCAACACCATATGGAGAAGGTAAAACAACTTTAAGTATTGGACTTTGCGATTCACTTAATAAACTTGGATATTTATCAGTAGCGGACTTAAGAGAACCATCACTTGGACCAGTTTTTGGAAGAAAAGGTGGCGCAGTAGGTGGAGGTAAAGCCATTATAGAACCAAGCATGGATATTAATTTACACTTTAATGGTGATTTTCACGCTATAACAAGCGCTAATAATTTAATTTGTGCTGCAGTAGATAATCATATTTTTCAAGGTAATGAGCTTAAAATTGATAAAGTATTAATTAAAAGATGTATAGATATGAATGATAGAAGTTTAAGAGATAACTTTGTTATAACTCCAGCATCAGAAATAATGGCTATATTATGTTTATCAAAAAATATTAATGATTTAGAAGAAAGAATAGGTAATATTATAGTTGGATTAACAAAAGATGAAAAAGAAATATATGCAAAAGATTTACATGTAGAAAATGCATGTACACTTCTTTTAAAAGATGCTATAAAACCAAATTTAGTACAGACCTTATATAATAATCCAGTAATAGTTCATGGTGGACCATTTGCCAATATTGCTCATGGATGTTCTAGTTTAATAGGAACAAAATCTTCACTTAAGCTATCAGATTATACTATTACAGAAGCAGGTTTTGGATCTGATATGGGAGGAATTAAATTTTTTGATATAAAATCAAGAGTAGGAGATATATACCCAGATATAGTAGTAATAAATGTTACAATAAAAGCACTTAAATATAATGGTAATGATTCATTAGAAAGCGGTATAAAAAACTTAGAATACCATATAAAAAACATGCAAAAGTTTTGTGATAATGTGATAGTTGCATTAAATAAATTTGATGATGATTTAGATGAAGAAATAGAATTCGTAAATAATTTTTGTAAAGATTTTGGTGTAGAATTTAGTGTATGTGAAATGTACCAAAAGGGAATAGATGGATGCATTACTTTAGCAGAAAAAATAGTATCAATGAATGAAAATAAAAAGAAATATTTTGTATATGATTTAGAAGATACTTTAGAAGAAAAAATATTTAAAATGTGTAAAATGTTTGGTGCGAGCAAAGTAGAATATACTAATGGAGCAAAAGAAAAATTAAATAAATTAAATAACACTAAAATGATGATATGTATTTGTAAAACACCAATGTCTATAACAGATGATAAATTAAATTTAGGTTATCCAAAAGATTTTAAAATGACAGTAACAGATATAAAAGTATATAATGGTGCAGAGTTTATTGTTGTATATATGGGTAATGTTCTTTTAATGCCAGGTATGCCTAAAAATCCTAATTATTTAAATATGAATATAAATGAATAAAAATCTCTTAGTAGATTTTTTATTTTGCTTTTTTTAATCTTTATGATAGAATATATGAACTAAAGAAGGGATATATATGGAAAAAATAGATTTACATATGCATTCATTATATTCTGATGGAGTATATGATGTAAGTACACTATTAAAAATGGCGGAAGAAAAAGGTTTATCAATTATATCTATTACAGATCATGATAACTGCAAGGCACATATAGAATTAATGGATGAAAATGTTAGAAATAATTTTAGTGGTGACATAAAAACAGGTATAGAAATAACAACATCTTTTCATGGTCAAAAAATAGAATTACTTGCTTATGATTTTGATAATGTAGAAAAAGTTGATGAATTTTTTGTAAATAAAAGAGAAAGTGTAGATTGGAATAAAGTAGCAATAGAATCTGCTGCACATACTTTAAAAATATTTGACAAACTAAATATAAAATATCCTGATAAATATAAAGAAGATTTAACAATACCAAAATTCGAATCAAAATTATATGATGATATATTGTTACTTAATGATAAAGAAGAATTAATGAAAAAATTAGGTGATTCATATTCTTTAAATGGTAAAGAATTTTTTAGAAAATGTGTATGCATTCCAAATAATGTATTTTCATTTAATTTTTCAAAGTATAGACCAAGTTTAGATGAAGTAATTACATTTATTCATGAAAATGGAGGTATATTATTTTTGGCTCATCCATATGCTTATAAAATGAAAAATACAGAAGAGTTTTTAGATAATTTATATGATGAATACAAAGACATAGATGGAATTGAATGCTATTACTATGATTTTACTAAAGAACAAATTTATTATATAAAAGATTTTTCAGAAAAAAGAAATTTAATGATATCTGGTGGTAGTGATTTTCATGGTAATCCAGGAAGAAAAAATCAAATGGGAATATGTATAAATCATGATGGATTTATACCAAAAGAATTATTAGATACATGGAAAAAGGATAAAACAAAACAATTAATAAAGTAGGGGAAAATATGAAGAAAGAAGACTATAAAAGATTAAATGATTATTTAAATGATACTTTTATTTATTTAAGTGGACATGATAGATTTTTTATTCAGAATATGCAATCGATTTTCATACTTAATAATATGCTCTATGGAAAGTTAAAGGATATAGAACTAGAACATAAATTTCATGAAAATAATTTAACATTTGAAGATGTATTTGAATTAGCTAGAAATGAAATAGAAAAAATTAATTCAAATTATTTAAAAGAATTTGATAAGTTAATAGATTCTGGGCGTCTTGGACTATTTAAACAAGAAGAAAATATCAATATAAAAGAAGTTGATTATTATGAAAAACTTTCAGAGGTAGAAAATAATGAAGAAGAAACAAGAAATACTAGTATATGTTTTTATACTGAAGATGGTTATTTTATAGATTTAGCAAGAACATATAATTATGATGATGTACTATCTTTAATTCATGAATTTATACATTCAACAAATTCATCAAAGAATATGGGAGAATATAGATATATATTAACTGAATTCTTTTCAATATATTTTGAAATACTTTCAAAAAAAAATTTATTAGAAAATGGTATTAATACTAGTGAACTTGATATATTTGATAGAATAAAAAGTACAGGTATGATATCAAAAAAAATAGTTGAATATGATCTTGCATTTATGGCATATAATTTGTTTGGAAATGTAAAAGAAGATTCTTACGAAGATTTAGAAAAATATCATATTGTTTCATCTACAAAGGAAGATTTTGAAGATACATGTATTAATTTATTAAAATATTTTGATTATCAAAAAATTGTATATAATAATGAAAATAAAGAATTTAATTTATATAATTATAGAAAGCATATTAGTAGAATGTTTAGTAGTGGTTATAGATATTTATATGGAACATTATTTGCGTGTCATTTATTAGAAAATGAAAATAAAGATAAAATTGTATGGTTAAATGATCATATTAATGATGAAGAAATAAAAAATATGGATCTTACTGATGTACTTAAGATTATTGGTATTGATTTAACAGATGAAAATATAGATGTAAAATTAGTTGATAGCGCGCAAAATTATTATGAAAATTTAAGTAAATATTCTGTTAAGAAAGAAAAAGAAAAGTCTTTGACATATAATGTATAATATGATATTATATTTTTGAAATCAATTAAGAAAGACATAGTCATTAAATTAAATATAAATAGAGAGTTAGTGTTTGGTGGAAACTAATATATTATTTATTGATTCCTACTTTCTTAGAGAAATGTAAACATTTCCGGGTAATACCGTTATTTAAATTAAGTAAATAAAAGGATGGTACCGTGCACATGCACTCCTTAAAAGAGTACTATCCTTTTTTATTTTTGAAAGGGTGAATATTATGGGAAACAAAGCAATAACAGAAAGAAATAAAGATTTTGCAAAATGGTATACAGATGTTGTAAGAGCAGCAAAATTATGTGATTATTCATGTGTAAAAGGATGCATGGTAATAGAACCAAATGGATATGCTATTTGGGAAAAAATGAAGGAAATATTAGATAAAAAATTTAAAGAACTTGGACATGTAAATGTACAAATGCCACTTTTAATACCAGAAAGTATGCTTGAAAAAGAAGGAGAACTTGTAAATGGATTTGCTCCAGAAGTTGCTTGGGTAACAATGGGTGGTAGTAAACAATTAGATGAAAGATTAGCAATAAGACCAACAAGTGAAACAATGTTTTCAGATTATTATTCGGCACATGTAAAAAGTTATAAAGATTTACCAATGCTATATAATCAGTGGTGTAATGTACTTAGATGGGAAAAAGAAACAAGACCATTTTTAAGAAGCAGAGAATTCTTATGGCAAGAAGGTCATACAATTCATTCAAGTGAAGAAGAAGCAAAAGAAGAAGCAAATCAAATGATAGAAGTATATAATTGGTTTCATAATGAAATACTAGCAATTCCATCAATAATGGGAAGAAAAACAGAAAAAGAAAAATTCTCAGGTGCAGAATATACACTTACAAATGAAGCATTAATGTATAATGGAGTTGCACTTCAATCAGGAACATCACACTATTTTGGTCAAAAATTTTCTGAAGCATATGGTATTAAATTTACTAATAAAGAAAATAAAGAAGAATATGCATATCAAACATCATGGGGAACAACAACAAGAATGATTGGTGGGCTTATTATGGTTCATTCAGATGATTATGGACTTGTATTACCTCCAAAAATCGCACCAAAACAAGTCGCAATAATTCCAATTGGAAATGATGAAGAAGTATTAAATTTATGTAATGAATATAAAGAAAAATTAAATAAAGAAGGAATAGAAGCTTATGTAGATTTAACAGATAAATCACCAGGATTTAAATTTGCAGAAGCAGAAGTAAACGGTATTCCTGTTAGAATAGAACTTGGTAAAAGAGATTTAGAAAATAATAAAATTACATTTGCAAGAAGAGATACAAGAGAAAAGATAGAAGAAGATATTAATATAGATATAGTAAGTTATACAAAACAATTACTTGAAACTATTCAAAAAGATATGTATGAAAGAGCAAAGAAAAGAAGAGACGAATTAACATTCGAAGCACATAATAAAGAAGAAATAGAAAAAATACTTAATACACAACCAGGATTTATTCATGCAATGTGGTGTGGAGATATTAAATGTGAAGAAGAAATAAAACAAATAAAAGGTTGTAAATCAAGATGTATTGTAAATGAAAAAGCAATTGATGAAAAATGTGTATGTTGTGGTAAAGATGCTAAATACCATGTAATATGGGGAATACAATATTAAGGAATGATTATGAGTAATATTATAATTAATGATAAAAATTTTGATAAGTTTATATTTAAAGGGTCATTAGCATTAGAATCATATTATGATTATGCTAATATCAATAAAGATATAATTGATAAATTTTATTTTAAATTAAATGAATATCGAAAGTTAACGGAAAAAAGCAAGGAGAATAAAGAATATATTGTCAATGAACTAATAAATGTAATTGAAAAACTTGGAATAAAAAATTTCACTATATATAATGATGGTGACATAGAGTACAATTACAATAATATATAGAGAATATATAATATGGATTATTTAAGGAATGATTAAATTCCTTTTTTAATAGAAAAAAATTAAAAATTATAGTACAATTAAAAAGAAGGAGGGTAAAAAATGATTTTAATAATTGCTGAGAAACCATCACTTGCGAGAAACATAGTTTCTGGTATTGGAAAAATGAATAGAAAAGATGGATATTTTGAAAATGAAAATTATTTAGTTACATGGGCTTTTGGTCATTTATTTACCCTATATGACATAGAAGATTATGATAATTTAGAAGATAGAAGATGGAAAATGGATAATCTTCCTTTTTATCCTAAAGAGTTTAAATTTAATTTAAAAAAAGATCAAAGAAAGCATATTGATGACGGAGTATTAAAACAATTTAACATAATAAAAACACTCGTAAATAGAGAAGATGTTGACACTATAGTAAATGCAGGAGACTCGGATAGAGAAGGAGAAATAATTGTAAGATTATGTATAAATAATGCACTTAATAGTGAAAAAAAACTAGTAAGATTATGGCTTCCAGATCAAACAGAAGAAACTGTAAAAAAAGCATTAACTGAAATGAAAGATGAAAAAGAATATGATAATCTAGCTAATGAAGGATTTGCTAGAACTTATGTTGACTGGCTTTATGGAGTTAATTTAACAAGATATGCAACACTTAAAACAGGAACACTTTTAAGAGTAGGAAGAGTAATTGTTCCAATAGTAAAAGCAATATATGATAGAGATAAACAAATAGAAGAATTTATTCCAGATATATATTATGGAATAGCATCTAATGAGGAAACAAATGGTGAAGTAGTAGAACTTAATTCAAAAGAAAAATTTGATAAAGAAAAGTTAGAAGATGCTAAGAAATTATGTGAGTTATATAATAAAGAAAAAGCAGTAGTAACTAAAAAAACAGTAAAAAAAGATACACTTGCTCCAGGTAAATTATATTCACTTACAAAACTTCAAAACTACTTAGGTAAAAAATATAAAATGCCTATGGATCAATCATTAAAAATAGTACAAAAATTATATGAAGAAGGTTATTTAACTTATCCTAGAACAAATTCAGAGTATTTAGCAACTAATGAAAAAGATAAAATAAAAAGTATATTAGAAGTAGTATCAAAATTAGGCTATAAAGTAAAATTTAAAGATAAAAAAACTATATTTGATGATAGTAAAATAGAATCCCATTCAGCGCTTACTCCAACTTATAAAATACCTAATAAACAAAATATGAGTGAAGATGAAATAAAAGTATATACTGCTGTTATGAGAAGATTTGTTTCTGTATTTGCAGCTGAAGAATGTAAAATAGAAAAAACAGAAATAGTAATAAAATTAGGCGATAAAGAAGAGTTTACTTTAAAAGGTAATGTAATAATAGAAAAAGGTTGGACTAAATATGATGATTATAATAAAAATGATAAAGTACTTCCTTCATTAAATATTGGTGATGAAGTAAATATAAATTTTAAACCAAAAGAAAAAAAGAAGTCTGCTCCTAAACACTATACCATTGAGACACTTAATAATTATTTAAAAAATCCATTTAAAGAAGATAAAAATAAAGTAGATGAAGAAATGGATGAAAATAAAGATGATACAGAAGATTATAAAGCAATATTTGAAGGATTAGAACTTGGTACAGAAGCAACAAGAACAGGTATTATAAATAATGCAATTAATAGTAAATATATTGCTCTTAAAAAAGATGTTTATACTATACTTCCTGATGGTAAATATTTAATTGAAGAACTTAAAAAAATGAATATAAGTATGGATAAATATAAAACTAGTGAACTTGGTAAAGGATTAAAACAAGTTTATAAAGGTAATATAAGTATTAATGATGTTGTACTTCTAACAGAAAAAGAAATAAGTGAAGTATTTAATAGTAAAAATACTGAAAATGATACAGGTTTTTATAGAGAAGTAATAGGAAAATGTCCATTATGTGGTAAAGATGTAATAAAAGGAAAATATAACTATGGATGTATTGGTTATAAAGATGGATGCAATTTTAAAATAAGTACTATGATATGCAAAAAAATAATTAATAAAAATGTTGCAAGTGAAATATTAAAAAATAAAATATCTCCTGTCATAGAAGGTTTTATTTCTAAAAATAATAAAGAGGTTAAAGCAAGACTAAAATTAGAAGATGATGGTAAATTATCATTCGTTTTTGACTAAAATAACTAATTTTTTTAGATTAGTTATTTTTTTTAGGGGAATTTGCCTTATAAAGAGAGAATATAACTATTGAAGGAGGTTTTTATGAATAAAAAATATTTAATAATATTCTTGTTATTTTTTATTACTTTACTTTTGACAGGTTATATTTATTGTGACTATAAGGAAAAACAAATAATAAAAAATAATGGTAATGTTACTAAAGAAGAAACAAAAAAAGAAAATGATATTAGTGAAGAAAAAGATGAGGATTTTGTAGCTGAAAAAGTAGTTTTGAAAGGAGAAGAAAATGTTAAAAAGGTTGTAAAAAAAGTAACAGAAGAAATAAAGGAGGAAAAGAAAGAAGAACAAGCAGAAAAGGTAGAAACTAAAGAAAGTTATATAGTTACTTTTGATTCAAATGGTGGTGAAATAAATGAAAAGAGTAAACTAGTAACATACAATGAATATTATGGTAACCTTATTGATGTTAAAAAAGAAGGTTATACATTTATAGGTTGGTATAATAAAAAAGGTAAAAAAATAAATGAAAATAGTGTTGTTACAGAAAGAGGTAATCATACATTATATGCAAAATATAAAATAAATAGTTATATAATAAAATTTGATTATAATTATTTAGAAAATAATTTGTATAAAAACTTATTAGATAAAAAGTCATATAATTTAGATTATGAAATTATAAATGATGATGAAATATTTAATAATGAAAATGTATTTAAATTTAATTTAAGTGAAAATGTTATAAAGTATAAAGAAAATATAAAATTAGAAAAAGATAAAATATATACTTTTAGTGTATATTTAAAATCTGATAGTGAAAAAGAACTTATGATAGGATTTAATGGAGAAGAAGAAAAGATAAAAGTAAATGAAAATTTTAATAAATTTACAAAAACTTTTAAAGCAGAAGATAAAAATTATGATGAATTTTTATTTAAGATAGAAGGAGACATTTCAAAAGATAGTTATCTAGAAATATATGATTTAAGTATTTCAGAAGGAGAAGAAAATACAAAAGAAGAAGAGATAAATTATAATGAAAAAGTAGAAACTAAAGATGCACCTTTAAGAGAAGGTTATACATTTGATGGATGGTATAAAGATTTATCATTAAAAGAAAAAGTAAATGATTATGTAAAAGAAGATGCTATATATTATGCTAAATGGATTCCTAACACATATACATTAAAATTAGAAGTAAATGGAAAAGTAACAGAAGTAAAAGGAAGTTTTAATTCATTAAAAAAATTAGAAATACCAGAATCAAATTATAAGATAACATATGATGAGAGGGAAGTATTTATAAAAAGATCATTTAAAGGTTGGGTAAATGAAAATAATGAAACTGCAATAGAAAATTATATATTTAAAAAAGATGAAAAGTTAAAAGCAATATTTGAAGATACAGTAAATGTTCAGCTAGAAGATATAAATAAAGAAAATAATATATGTTCTTGGAATACTAAAAAAAGTGGTAATGGTGAAAGTTATGATGCTAAAACCACTATTAATATAAATAGTGATATTAAATTGTATAGTGTGTGTAAACAAATTATAAAACCAGAAAGACCAATAAACTCTGGTACAATAACAAGTTATTATGGTAATAGAATTCATCCAGTATCAAATGAGAATAAATTTCATTCAGGTATTGATATGTATAGTAGTGATAAAAATATTTATACAGTACTTCCAGGTGTTATTGCAAAAACAGGAAGTAATTCATCAATGGGTAATTATATAATTATTCATCACACATATAATAATCAAAATTATACATCCGCATATTACCATTTGGAAGAAAAATATGTTAGAAAAAATCAAAAAGTAGATCAAAATACAGTTATAGGAAAAATGGGACAAACAGGTATAGCAACTGGAGTACATTTACACTTAACAATGTATAAAGGCCATTTAGATAGTGAAAATTCAGAAATGATTGATCCAAAAAGTGTTATTGATCTTCCAAGTAATTGGAATAGTAGGGTTTATTAGTAAAGATATCTTGTACAATAATTATAATTTTTGTATAATAAATAAAGAAAAAGGAATGTGGTAAAATGATATATTTAGACTATGCAGCAAATTGTCCAGTAGATAAAAAAGTATTAGAAGATTTTAATTTGAATAGTATTTTATACTATGCTAATCCGAATTCTACTCATAAATTAGGTCTTGAAGCAAAAGAAAAAATAGATGAAGCAACAAGTTATATTGCAAATGTATTTAAATGTAAAAATGAAAATGTAATTTATACTAGTGGTTCATCAGAAAGTAATAATCTTGTAATAAAAGGTTTTGCAGCCAAATATAAAAATGCTCATATAATAACAACTTCTATAGAACATTCATCTATAATCGCACCAGTTAATTATTTACTTAATAAAGGTGTTAGCGTTGATATACTAGAAGTTAATGATGAAGGAAAAATAGATATAGAAGAACTAGAAAATTTAATAGATGATAGAACTACTCTTGTAAGTATAACAAGTGTTGAAAGTGAAACAGGAATAATAATAGATATAGAAAAAATTGGAGAAATATTAAAAAAATATGATAACTGTTTCTTTCATACAGATGCAACTCAAAGTATTGGTAAATTAGATACTAATTTTGAAAATGTAGATTTAATAACTTTTTCACCACATAAATTTTATGGAATTAATGGTGTTGGAGTACTAATTAAAAAAGATAATGTTAAGTTAGAACCACTTATTTTAGGTGGTAAAAGTACAACAATTTATAGAAGTGGAACGCCAGCTCTTCCTTTAATTTTATCAATTAAAAAAGCATTAGAAAGATCACTTTCAAATATGGAAGATAATAATAAATATTTAAAAGAATTAAATGAATACATAAAAGAAAATTTACAAAAATATGATAATGTAGTAATAAATAGTAAAGGAAAATGTATATATAATACAATTAATTTTAGTGTAAGAGGAGTTAGTTCAGATATTTTTTCTAAAAAATTAGAAGAAAAAGAAATATATATAAGTACGAAGTCTGCATGCTCATCAAAGAATAATGTATCAAAAGTTGTATATGCACTTACGAAAGATGAAGAATTATCAAAAAGTACTTTAAGAGTAAGCATTTCACATTTAACAACTAAACAAGAATTAGTTAAATTTTTTGAAGTATTTGATGAAATATATAATGAATTAGTAAAGTAGGAAAAATTTATGGAATTTTATAAAGAAGTAGAAAGAAATATAATAAAAAAATATAGAAAAGAGTTATATAGACCATTTGTAAAAGCACTTGATAAATATGAACTTATAAAGGAAAATGATAAAATAGCTGTATGTATATCAGGTGGTAAAGATTCATTTTTAATGGCTAAACTTTTTCAAGAAATTATGAATCATGGTAATGTTAAATTTGAATGTAGATTTATTTGTATGGATCCTGGATATAAAGAAGAAAATAGAAAACTAATAGAAGAAAATGCTAAAAAATTAAATATACCAATAGAAATATTTAATTCAGATATATTTGAAGCATCAGAAAGAGCATCAAGAACTGGACAAGGGCCATGTTATTTATGTGCTAGAATGAGAAGAGGTGCTCTTTATACAAAAGCAAAAGAATTAGGATGCAACAAAATAGCACTTGGTCATCATTTTGATGATGTAATAGAAACAATTCTTTTAAATATGTTTTATGGTTCAACAGTTAAATCTATGATGCCAAAATTACATAGTGAAAATTTTGAAGGACTAGAACTTATAAGACCACTTTATTTAGTTAGAGAAAAAGATATAATTACATGGAGAGATTATCATAATTTAACATTCTTAAATTGTGCATGTAAATTAACAGAAGAATATAGCTTAGGGCAAAGAGATTCAAAAAGATATGAAGTAAAAAATATAATAAAAGAATTAAAAAAACAAAATAAATATATAGATATAAATATTTTTACAGCATTTGAAAATGTTAATCTAGATAAAATTGTAAGATATGTAAAAGATGGAGAAGAACATACATTTTTAGAAGAATATGATAAAGATATTTAGAATTATAGATATCTTTTTTCATATATTTTTATAGGTGAAAAAAATGTATGAAATGATTAAATTAAAATATAATTATAAAGACTTAGAACCATATTATAGTAGTGATATGTTTAATTATCACTATAATACACTATATAAAGGATATACTAATAACTTAAATAAATTAATGAGTGACTTTAATGATAATAGAATAAAAGATGATTTTACTAATATACAAAAATTATCAAAATCATTATCTTTTAATGCAAATGCTTATATATTACATAGTTTATTTTTTGAGAATCTAACGCCTATGCCAAATAAAACTCTATTAAGTAAAGATTTAAAAGTGCATATTATAAAAGATTTTACTTCATATGATGCTTTTATTGATGAACTTAATGCATCTATTTTAAATATAGAAGGTCCAGGTTGGGTAGTATTTGGATATGATAGATACTTAAATAAACTTTTAATAATTCAAATAGAAAAACATCAAGAATTAACTCTAATTGATTTTATTCCACTTTTAGTAATAGATGTTTGGGAACATTCTTATTACCTTCAATATAAAACAGATAAAAAAGAATATGTTAGAAATTTATTTTATATATTAGATTTTGATGTAGTAAGTAAAAGGTACGATAAAATATATTTAGTTTAGTATCTTTTTTTGATATAATAATTTTAGTAAGGGTGATTATTATTTATACAGTAGAGAAAATAGTAGAAAAAGTATTATATTCAAATAGTACTAATTTTGTTGAAATTAAGTACTTAAATAGAGTAAAGAAAGAATTAAAAAATGTTAAATATAATATATATGAACCATTTAGTGGTGCGACAAAAATAATTTTATATAATAAGATGCCAAATATTAAAATATATGAAATTATATCAAATAATGATTTAAGACATCAGGATATACTTGGAACTCTTTATTCACTTAATATATCTGATGAAATGTTTGGTGATGTTGTTATTTGGAATAACAGATATTTTATTATAATTTTATCTAGCATTGATAATTATATAAAATCTAATTTAACGAGTATTAGAAATTCTAAAGTAGATTTAATAGAAAAGGATCCATATTATTTAAGGGACTATAAACAAGAGTATGAAGAATGCATTATAATCGTTCCAAGTATAAGAGTAGATGTTATTGTTTCTAAAATAATTAATTCAAGTAGAAGTAATGCACTTGAAAAGATAAAAAATGGTGATATATACTTAAATTATGAATTATTGACTAAGCCAACTTATATGTTAAAAGAAAATGATATATTTAGTATAAGAAAATATGGTAAATATAAATTTTTAGGAGAAATAAATAGAACCAAAAAAGGAAGTTTAGTTATAAAGTATTTAAAATATGTATAATTTTGGTGTAAATAAAATATAAATTTATTGATAAATAAAATTAATTATAATATAATTTGATTTAGAAGGAGTGTAAATATGGAAGAAAAAGATGTAAATAATAATGAAGAAGAAAACATTAATTCAGATGATAATTCTAAAGAAGAAGTAATAAAAAATGATAATACTTCAAATGAAGAAAACACTGAAGTTAATGAAACAACTAGTGAAAAAACAGAAAAAGAAAATGAGTCTAATGAGACTTTAAAGTCTTCAGATGAAGTAAAGGAAAAAAATGAAGATAAAAAGGAAGAAGGAGTTACAGAAGAAAAAACAAAGATAAGTGAAAAATTCTCTTTTATAACAAAGAATAGTTCATTAAAAAAAATATTAATAATTGTTTTAGCTGTTATTGTTCTATTAATAGGTGTAAGAGCGGTATTTAATAAATTTGCTAAAAATGATAATATTTCAGGAGTAAAGAAAGTTTTAAGTGCAAAATATACAAGTGTATCATGCATAAACTCATCTTGTGATGGATTTATTGCTATTGATGGAGATAAATTAAGTAAATATAAAGTTTATTTATATAATTCAGATGGTAAAAAAATAGCAAATTATAAAGTTAATTATAATAAAGATGACAAAACAACTGAGGTTCCAGTTTCTATTGGAAGTGACTATTATATATCAACAACAGTTAATGTTACTAACCTAAAAGTTTCAAAATATTCTATTAAAAATAAAAGAGGAAAAGCAGTATTTGAAACAAGTAATCCTCTTTCAATAATTAATGATAATTTAATTGCTATGAAAGAAAAAAATAGTTATAGTATATTAAATAAAAAAGGAAAAACAATTTACAATAACATAGCGGATATTGATGAATATCTAAACGGTAAATATATTGCTGTAAAAATAAATGATACATATTCTATTCTTGATTCAAAGGGAGAAAAAGTATTAACAAACTATAGTATTAGTAAAGTTGTAACTGATGAAAATGATAAGGAATTATATGCAATAGTAAAAAATACAGTAGATGATGTATATAATTATTATAGTTTTTCAAAAGGTGAAATAATTGGTGATAGTTTTATTAGTTATAGAACTGGTGAAAATGATTATGAATTAATAATAACTAAAAAAGAAAATGATAATAATGTTAAGTATACACTTTCAAAAAATGGAAAACAAACAAAGGCAAAAGATACAGATCAAATTGCTAAAAAAATAAAAGAACAAATTGATACTAATAAATATACATTATACTCAGATAGTGTTTATGATGAAAATCAAAAAAATGTATTAGTTACTAATACAGAAGAAAAATCAGTTGGTGTATTAAATATAAAAAGTAAAGATTACAAAGCAATATATGCTTATAAACAAAACAAAACATATTTTTATTCAACAGTATCAGATATAGATAGTAACGATAAAAATAATGCAATTTTAAAAATATCTTGTTCAGAATCATCTTGTGATGAAAAGAAAACAGTTATATACGATATGAAAAATAATAAGTCATTGTATAAATCTGAAGGTATCAATGTTTCTGATTATAAAGAATATGAAGGTGGATATAAGGTAATTGATTTTAGTTCTGATAAAAGTAACAAATATGGAAGCAAAAATGTAGTTTTTGATAAAAATAATAAAGAGTTAGAAGTATCAGAAAATGATATAACAATAATAGATAAAAAACTTATTATTGGAAAAGAATCAAGTTATTCAATGACATTATATTCTGTAAAAAATAATAAAATGATTAGTAATAAAAAAGTTAAAAGAGTTGAAATTAATGATAAAGTAGTTTATAAATATACAGATTCAAGTGATAATACAATCATATTAGATTCTAATGGTAATGAAGTTATTAAAGTATCCGATAGTGATTATATAACATTAAATAAAGATCATTATGTCTATGTAAAAGATAATGTATTATATACATATAACATAACAAAAGAAAAAACATATAAATATAAATTAAAAGATAATGAAAAATTAAATGCTGCATCAGGAAGTGTTATTAGTCCATATAGAAATGCAATATTTGTTAATAATAGTTCTGATAAATATATAAAAGTAATTAACTTTAAAGGTAATCAAATAAAGAAAATTAAAAATCTTGAAATATCATCAGTTGAATTAAATAAAGATAATGATAAAGCATTTATAATTGTTAAGAAAAATACAAATGAAGGAAGTTTATACGGACTTTATGTTGCTGAATAGGAACCAAAAAAGGTTCCTTTTTTTTGACAAAATACAAATAATCTGGTAATATACTTCCTACGTTAAAAGGAGTTGGTAATGATGGAATCATTTATTAATACAGATACAATTACAGATGATGAAGAATTATTAGAGGCGTTAAAACATAATAATAAAGTTTCATCTTCTATGAAACAAGAAATAAAAGAAATAGAAAAACTAGATGAAGCAAATAAAAATATGACGTTCAAAAAAGAAAAACAATGTTTTGAAGAAAATGATGAATATGATGAAGTTTTAGATGAAGATATGGATTATTTATATTATTATGAGCCAATTAAAGAAATTAGAGAAGATATAAGTATAGACGAATTAGAAAAACTTATAAAAGAAAATTTACCAAGTAAAAATAATCCTAATTGTTTTAAAATAATATCACGTATGATGGCTGAGATTCTTAAAGAAATAATGGAATATGAAGAAATCAAATCAGATTCTATTGGAGAAGAAGAAATAATAGAAGAAACTCAAAAGCTAATAGACTTAGACAAAAGAAAAATTAATTTTATAAGAAATGCAGAAGAAAAATCAAAAAATGAAGATGAAGTAAAAGAAAATAATTTATATTTTTTAAAAACAATAAGTGGAAATATTTATTGTTTAAATGATTTGGATAAGATAAAAAATGAGTATTATGAATCATTTGAAGAATTATTTAAATCTATTAAAGATGGAACATTTAAAAGGGCAAAAAGATTAAATTCAAATAATCTTAAAACATCATCACTTTCAGAAGTAAGAGGATTTAAAACTAGGGTATTATTTGATAAGTTAGATGAAAATACTTATATTATAATAATGTGTGCGGTAAAGAAATGTGATTATGATAATGGTTATAAAAAATCAATTGAAACTAGGAGTTTAACATATAGAGCTATGAAACCAAAATTAATAAGCCAAAAGGATTCTAAAGAATATAAAGATGAAAATAAAGATATCGAAAAAAAACTTTTCTTAAAACTTGAGGATAGAAGGGGATAAAAATGGAAAAAAAAGAATTAATTTTTAAAATAAAAAGAAACATTATGAATTATGAATTAAAAATGAATTCTTATAAAACATCAGAACTTGAATGTTTAGAAAAGATACCATCAATATATGATTATATGGTTAGTCTTAATGAATTTAAAAAAATTGATTTAATATATGCAGGAATTATTTTAGGCGATAAATATGATGATTTTGAGTTGATTAAGTGTTTGCCAGAAGATTTGATAAAAATTATTAATGAATTTGATTTTGATAAATTTGAAGTTATTTATCTTCTTGAAGATAACGATTTAAAAGAAAAAATTGAAAAGTTTAGTGAACAATATAGCAGTGATAGTGTAGATAATATTAAAAAAGTATGCAAAATGCTAAGACTAATAAATAAAGAAGATTTTATGATAATATCAGATAAAATTCAGTGGTGCGTCCAGACAAGGGCATGTGGTGATGTGAATTTATGGAGAAAGTTATGGACTGGTTAAATATATTCGGACTGATAATGATTGCAGTTATTATGATACCCAATATTATTTTTGCAGTTAGATGCAAAGAGGGATTTCAAAACAAATGGAGCAATAAATTTGTTGAGGTTGCAGAACAGATAGGAAGGTTTGGCTGCTTTGGTTTTATGATAATTAACATTCCTGGAACATGGTTCGGGTGGTGGTCTGACGAAGCATTTGCCATATACCTTATTGTGGACGCGATATTAGTAGTGTTGTATTGTGCAATTTGGATAATTTGCTTTAAGAAGAGCAGCATATTCAGAGCACTGGCGCTATCTGTTATTCCCTCAGTTTTGTTCTTGTTTAGTGGAATTATGAGCAGATCAATTCTGTTGCTTATCGCAGCAATATTGTTTGCGCCAAGCCATATTTTGCTTTCGTATAAGAACGCAAAATGATATTGGTCAACAGTCCTTTATCTTCGCTGACGCCTAATGAGCGAAAAGAAAATGCTGCATGGAAGAAAAATACGAAATATAGAAGCCGAGTATCTTTTTGGAAAAATAATCATTATGTTCGTGTTAAAATCAATGAAGATAATCAGTATATAATACATTCGATGAAAAAATCACATAAAAGACAATATACATATGATGAAATCATCAAAGAATTTATATTATTTGCTGATGCAGATGCTGAGGAAATAGGCAAAGCGGTTATTGAGTCTTTTATGGAATCAGAACGATATTACAACATGGGTTAGGGTTTTGTTGTAATAATATATTACATATGATATTGGGGCTTATGCTGAGCCTATAAGTACAAATTACAGGAGGGTTCAAATGGGATTATTTGATAGATTTAAGAAGATATCAAAGGAAAGTTTATTAGGATATTTGCAAAATAGCATTTCAGATAATTCTAGCCTGGAACACATAGTAAGCGTGTTCGAAGAGATGTGTAATATGCCACTTAAAGAAGATATGATTTTATTTGAAACAGGAACCTATTCTTTTACAGGAAAACCTATGTTTAACTTTTCTTTGGTTAGACAATTTCCTAATGATGAGGAAGAGTATTATCAAATTCATGTGGATGTGTTATATATTCCAACGGAAGAAAATAAAGATTTTCAACGAACTATATGGAATGAGGATATTGAAGAAGATATATTCAGCTATATCAAAAAGACTCCTGAGTTTAATTTCTGTAAAGATAAGGTATTCAGCAAAATAGAAATATATTTGGATGAAACCTAACGTGGAAATTCAAGCTTATGAGGATAAAACTTAGAGAATACAAAACGACTGACTATGAGCAATTGGAGCAATTATTTTGTAATACGGTACACAGTGTAAATGCAAAAGATTATACAAAAGAATAGGAAGTAGATATGATAAAAATTGTGTGGTCAATAAATGATATAAATAAATATCAAACAGGAAGCTTGCCGGATGATGCAGTAAAGATAGAAACACCGCAGAGTGTTGGTGACCTGATGAAAAAAGCAGTGCCGATTGCTGCAATTCTGTGCGTTTTTCTTTTTATTGCTATGCTTTGTAAAACGATTATATGCAAGACAGTTGTAATCTCACCAATATTTATTCTGGTTGGATTTACTTTCGGTTTTTTATTGTTAATAATTCATGAGTGGTTACATGGAATTGTTTATCCTAAGGAAGCAGATGTAACAATAGGAAGAATAAAAGGAAAGACAACATTTGTCGCATTAGCATCCTATCCATTGAAGCGAAATCGATTTATATTGATGTGCCTGTTGCCATTTGTTCTTGGATTAGTTCCGTT
>ENA-OOQX01000117-OOQX01000117.1-human-gut-metagenome-genome-assembly--contig:-NODE-117-length-34160-cov-4.050814_pt1 | contig 34160 bp, 18 predicted proteins | sample MGYA00241267_ERZ501173 | MGnify/ENA primary metagenome ERZ501173 (study PRJEB25962, sample SAMEA2042500) | human gut metagenome | biome: human gut; feature: human-associated habitat; material: faeces... | reverse complement strand
GTTGGATCGTAGGTCTTCTTCAGGCTGGCGCCAAACACCCAGGCAAAAGCCTGATAGAAACCTGCCTTGACAGGACCCAAGAATGCTTGGATTAGATTATAGGAAGAGGAATTACACTCCCGGTAGACTAACTTGATCAACAACTTACCCTGTTGGTAAGTCAACTTTTTCATTCTGGGAGTATATTCCTGTCTGATACCTTTCTCCACCCGCTTCATATGCTCATCCTTTGCCTTTTTATTCGGCAAAGTCTCTAAATACTCGTAAGTCTCAATGATAATTTGATTCACTTCCTTGGCAATGGGCAGAACTTTTTTCACATTGTAAACCAACCTATTAAAAGCAGCCCGCTGCTGTGCATTCTTAAAGATAAAGGGTGGGTAAACATAGACATTATTCATTTCGACATACTGGATACTATCCTTGCCTAACAATACCTTTCCCACTTTCACCATCGGCACGAAGGTAGGATTATCCATGTCGACCTCCCGATCCTCAGGATTGACATAACCCGGTCGGTCGCTGCCCACCTGAACCTGCGCCTTGACCTGCAAGGCTACAAGACAGGACAAAAATAACAATAATACACCTTTTATCTTCATTGTACAGCGCAAAAGTAGCTATATTTTCCCATTTCAAGAAATAAATTGTATTTTATTTGCTTTATTAATAAAATCAAACTAACTTTGCGGAAGTAACTGCTAAAACCTCATGAAAGCATGAAGAAACTATTATTAACTGCTACGATGGTACTATTTACTATATATACAGTAGCACAAAACCAGCAAAAGTGGGAAAGGCTTTATGAAGAATTGATTTCCCCAGAGGACGAAGATGCCGAATTACAGGAATCCACCTACGAGGTTCTGAGCGACCTCGCAGCACACCCGATCAACCTAAACACTGCCACGCGGGAGGACTTAGAGCGAATACCCATCCTGAACGCCCAGCAGATTGAAGAGATCTGTGAGTATCTGTACCGATATGCCCCCATGCAATCGCTTAACGAACTGATGATGATCGAGTCTTTAGACTACGCACATCGGCAATTGCTCTCTTATTTCGTCTATGTCGGGACTGAAGAGAGACGAGGCTATCCGCCTTTGAAAAAGATCCTGCATGAGGGGAAAAACGAACTCTTAGGGACTATCCATATCCCCTTCTACCAACGAGAAGGGGACAAAGACGCATATTTGGGATACCCTTACAAGCATTGGCTCAGGTACACCTTCAACTACGGTACGTATTTTAAAGTAGGCTTGATCGGCTCTCAGGATGCTGGGGAGCCTTTCCTGTCACGCCAGAACAAATGGGGATATGACTACTATTCCTTCTATGTCGCCCTCAGGAAATTAGGCAGGCTAAAGTCACTCGTGGTGGGAAGGTACCGGATGAGATGTGGGGTCGGACTGGTACTAAACAACGACCTGGGATTTGGCAAGATGACTACGTTAAGTGCTTTAGGAAGATCTTCAAACGAGATCCGCGGGCATGTATCCCGATCGGAAAGCAATTACCTGCAGGGGACTGCCGCGACAGTATCTCTTTCAAAAGGACTTGACCTTACTGGGTTCATATCTTGCCGGGACTTTGACGCCACCTTAAATAAAGAGGGGACGGCTATCCAGACTATCCTAAAAACAGGCTATCACCGCACTCAAAAGGAAATCGACAAGAAACACAATGCCTCACAATTCCTTTCGGGCGGCAACCTACACTATTTCCTCAACGGGTTCCATATAGGATGTACAGGGTTATATTACTCTTTGAGCAAAGAGCTGAAGCCTATCACCCAGCAGCCTTTTCGCCGTTATTATCCTCAAGGGAAATCCTTCTGGAATGCAAGCATTGACTATGGATATATCAGCCGACGATTTACGTTTCAAGGAGAAACTGCCACGGGGAATTGTCATGCTTGGGCGACATTAAACAATACCAGCGTCATGCTCTCCTCTGATTTCTCTTTGGTGGCATTGCAACGTTTCTACTCTTATCGTTACTATTCCTTATACAGCCAGAGCTTCAATGAAGGCGGCTCCATCCAGAACGAAAGTGGAATATATATCGGAGCCAACTGGACTCCCATCCAACACCTCTCCCTCATGGCATATACAGACATTGCCTATTTTGCATGGCAAAAGTACCAAACCAGTGCTCCCTCGCATGCCCGCGACTATCTCCTATCTATTTGTTGGCAATCTCATCCTTGGACCCTTCAGGTGAAGTATAGGCTGAAAAGAAAGGAAAAAGATAATCCACTTGGCGAAGGACTCGTCTGGAAGAATGAGCAACGAGGGAGGATCTCTGCCCAATGGAGCAATCCTACCTGGACCGTCAAGACCCAAGGAGATGTCTCCTATTGCCAATATGGAGGAAAAAGTTTGGGATGGATGACGAGCGAGAACATCGGCTATACAAGTCAGAAATGGATGGTTCATGCCCTCTTCGGGTATTTCCATACAGATGACTATCTCAGTCGCATCTATGTCTACGAGCGCAGCACCCTCTACAATTTCTCCTTTCCATCTTTCTTTGGAGAAGGGATCCGGTATGCCATGATTACCCAGGTCAAAGTCATGCCACGACTTACCTTCATTGTCAAACTGGCGACAACAGATTATTTCGACAGGAATGCCATTGGCAGTGGTCTACAGAAAATTGATCATAGCAGCCAAACAGACTTGACCCTACAACTGAAATGGAAACTGTGAATACCATTTCAGTTGCAAAGCATACTATCATGTAAAGCCTCTCTATAAAATTTTTCTTGCCTTTGGATATTCTTATTATATACCAATTCCAAGTAAACAGTTTGTTGATTATAACAGCTAATTAGCACTTTCTTTTTACTGATAACGATAGCTTCTTTTGTAAAAATCAGTCAAATTATTATAAGGAAATTCACTAAACTTACATTACCATTTTTTACAAGAATTTTTGCAAAAATAATTATAGCATATACTTTATATTTGCAAAACAATAAATATTTAAAGAGAGTTGTTATGGCATTAAATAAGATTATTCTAATATCGGAATGGTTACTTCTTTCTTGTCTTACAAGTACAGGGAAGGAGTATAAACTTATTTATACACAACCCGCGAGCAAATGGGAAGAAGCACTACCTATAGGAAATGGGAGAATTGGTGCTATGGTATACGGTGATCCAATAAACGAGGAATATCAACTCAACGAAGAGACTTTATGGTCGGGATATCCTCATGAGTGGAATAATTCGAAAGCCATAGCAGCTCTTCCTAAAATAAGGGAAGCCGTCAACAATGGTGATTATGCATTAGCCTCTCTATTATGGAAAGAAAATGCACAAGGTCCATATACAGCAAGGTATCTCCCGTTGGGTATTCTCAATCTCCATCAACTATCAGATGGAAAGACAGAAAACTACATAAGAAGTTTAGACCTCAATACTGCCATATCAACTGTAGATTATACTATTAATGGTATCAAGTATCGCAGGGAATCATTTATTTCCTACCCAGATCAAATAATGGTAGTCCATATCACAGCAAGCCAACCCAACAGTATATCCATCGACATTAACTTAAAAAGTGATCTTTGGGCTGAGACTAAGGCTGTATCTAACTATGAACTTTTAATAGAAGGTAGAGCGCCCTATTATGTGGCGAATCGCAATTACGACCTTGATCAAATAAAATACAGCAACCAGTTAGGAATTCGCTTTCTGGCAAAACTGAGAGCAAATATAACTGGTGGGGTATGTACTTCCAGTCGTAATTATCTATCAATAAGGAAAGCAAATGAAGTAGTTATTTTATTTTTTGCAGCTACAGATTTTCTAAAAAAAGATGTTAAGCTCAACAACTGTACATTATCTTATTCCCAAATACTCAAACGGCATCTTCATGATTATCAAAGTTTATTTGATCGGGTCAACATTTCGTTGGGCAGCATCAATCCTGCCAAAGAGAAAATGACAACAGACGAAAGATTACGTTCTTATGCATTGGCTTCCAATGATAACGGACTTATAGAACTCTTTTATCAGTATGGTAGATATTTAATGATTGCATCATCAAGACCCGGAGGGCTGCCAGCCAATTTACAAGGAATTTGGAATAATAGAATACAACCACCTTGGGGCAGTAACTACACTACGAATATCAATCTTGAGATGAACTATTGGATAGCAGAAGAAGCCAACCTTAGCGAGTGCGTCCTCCCTCTATTCGATTTTATAAAACGGCTAGCTATTAATGGCACAAAAACCGCTCATATTAATTATGGTATTGATAAGGGATGGGTGGTGCATCATAATACAGATATTTGGGGACAAACGGCGCCAACAGGCGGCTATAATAAAGACCCAAAAGGAACATCCCGATGGAGTTGCTGGCCAATGGCAGGAGCGTGGCTTGTACGCCATCTCTGGGAACACTATGCATTTAATCTGGATAAAAATTTCCTCTCAGAAACCGCTTATCCTCTAATGAAAGGTGCTGCTGAATTCCTATTGCAATGGCTGCAGAGGGATGATAAAACAGGCCGATGGATTACTAATCCATCAACATCTCCTGAAAATGAATTTTATTATATAAATAAAGATGGAGAAAAACAAAGAGGCAATATCTGCAAGAATTCTGGTATGGACCTCGGTATTACATGGGATTTGTTCACCAATTGCATCGAAGCATCTAAGGTTCTCGGCATAGACAAAGAATTTCGTCAACAATTAGAAAGTGTAAAGACCAACCTACAACCACTTCAAGTCGGTTCCAAAGGACAATTACTGGAATGGGGAGAAGAATATGAAGAGACAGATATTAATCATCGGCATGTTTCTCACCTTTTTGCTTTACATCCCGGAAGAGAGATATTACCAGGCCGAGATAAGGCACTTGCTGATGCTTGCAGGAAAACTCTTGAATTAAGAGGAGATGACGGCACAGGATGGTCTATGGCGTGGAAGGTAAATTTGTGGGCACGTCTTTTCGATGGCAATCACGCTCTAAAAATGCTAAAAAAAGGTCTCAATTATGTAGACACAACATCAACGGTCATGAATGGTGGTGGCGTGTATGCCAACCTTTTAGATGCCCACCCTCCTTTCCAGATAGATGGTAACTTTGGTGCGGCAGCAGGTATTTCAGAAATGCTCGTGCAGAGTCATGCTGGGTATATTCATATCCTTCCTGCACTACCAACCGAATGGCCTGATGGGCAACTCGAAGGTATTAGGGCACGCGGTGGATTTGTGATAAATATTATATGGAAAGCAGGTAAAGTCACAACTTTTTCTGTCACATCAACAGCAGGTGGTACACTGCATTATCGCATTGCAAAAGAAACAGTGATAAAAAAGATAGAAACCCATAAAGGGCAAACAATAAAAATCATATAATCAAGATGGAAATGAAAATGATTCTTTTAACACTAATAGTCATGGCTAATAGCATGATATTATTAGCACAGCCAATTGATGAACAGCGAATAGTAATTCCTAATAGTACACAATTACCACAAGATCGCGTTGCCATCATCGAAGCAAAAGACGGATGGTGGACTGCCTCACAAAAAAACTATAAGAATCGCATGTCATGGTATAATGAAGCTTAGTTCGGATGCTTCGTTCACTGGGGAGTATACTCAGAGCCGGGTGGAATTTGGCATGGCAAGAAAGTATTTGGATACTCGGAACATTTAATGCGTAAAGAGCGTATTCCTTTAGAGCAATATAAAAAGGAACTTGTGTCAACGTTTAATCCTGTTGGATTTGATGCTGACGAATGGATGCAATACGTCAAAGCTGCCGGTATGAAATATTTCATCATTACAGCAAAACACCACGATGGTTTTGCTATGTACCCTTCTGATGCGTATCCTTACGATATTAGGATGACTAAATGGGGTAAGGACCCGATGGAGGCTCTCAGCAAAGCTGCCCATAAATATGGCATTAAATTTGGATTCTATTATTCACATGCCTTTGATTGGGAGGATCCTAATGCACCAGGTAATAACTGGGATTATGATAATCCAGGAGGGGATAATTGGTGGAATAGTTCAAAGAGGGATTTCCTTAAGAATGCCGAGAAATATGTACAAGAGAAATCTATACCACAAATTAAAGAACTTATTCATAAATATCACCCTGATATTTTATGGTTTGATACGCCGAATAAGCTTCCTCTCTACTTAAATATCAAAATACTTAAGGCCATAAGAGAGGTAGATAAAGACAATAATATCGTTATTAACGGTCGACTCGTACGATTTGATGGACAAAATTTGGGCGATTATAGTAATACTGGTGACAGAGCTGCGTTTTTCCACCCAACGAAAGGAGCATGGGAGTCGATACCTACCACTAATGAGTCGTATGGCTACAGTAAGGTAGACACCGTTAGGAAGCCTATAAAATACTTTATACGACTATTGTGCACTGCTGCATCTAAGGGCGGCAACATATTGATGAATGTTGGACCAATGGGCAATGGCAAATGGGATTATCGGGATATATATATATTCAAAGGTATTGGTAAATGGTTAAAAAACAATGGCATAGCTGTATATGGATCGCATCCTTCGGGACTACCCATACAAAGCTGGGGCGTAACTACGCAGAAAGGAGATACTCTTTATGCTCACATCTATCAATGGAAAAATAAAATCATCATAGGGGGACTACGATCTGACATCCAAAAGGCATGGGCTATAGCTCAACCTAAAGCTAAGATTAAAATTCATCGCATAAACAGTAAGGATGTGGAAATAAGTCTACCCAAAGCCCCTCTTGACACCATAAATACAGTCATCGCTCTCGTATTAAAAAACATGAAGGATCCTAATACTATAAGGTTATTGGATGAAAAAGACGACAATACGCTTTACACATTTGATGCCGAATATATCAGCCAAGGATTGAGCTATGGTGACGGGAAGCCTAACCGCAACTATATTAAGGGATGGACAAACAACTCGCAGAAAATTACATGGAATCTTCGACTTAATAAAAAGACTTCGTATGAAATCTACCTCGACTATAACACCTCTACAGACCATGATAAAGGAACTATAAATATTAGCATCGGTAATCGCCAGTTTGAGGTGAATTACGCTCCTTTTCCAGAACTTCACGGCACTAACCGTATCTATATAGGAAACGTAGACCTGGACGAAGGCAACACCATTTGCAAATTAAATGGCATTGCCCATGAGGGAGATGAATATTTACATCCCATCGCTATTTATCTGAAGAAATTAGTGTCCCGTTAAAATCGGGACCAGTTAAATATTAATCAAATAACCCCGGAAAGAGGGGACAATAGAGTTCTTTGACATTATTGAAATCAGTCCTTTCAAAGAGATCTATGAGTGGTGTCTTATCCATAAGCGAAATGCTTAGAATCTGAAGAACCTCATAAGTCGATCGCTTAAGTTGCAAATCATGTTGTACGATAGCAACAAGGCAATAGGCTATGATTGCCGATGAGATTTGGATTCTCACAGCATTCTCTGTAGTACCCCAAAACTTCTTGATTTTGAGGTGCTGCTTTAGCCATTTGAAGAACAGTTCTATCTGCCACCTATTCTTATAAAGGTTGGCGATTTCTGGTGCTGTAAGGTGAAAGGCATTGGTCAGGAAAGCAAACTCCCTACCTTGTTCTTCATCATAGAATTTGACAAGTCTGAGTTTCTCCGGATACTTCCGGTATGAATTGTATTCAGTGAATTCAATCACAGCATCTGTCAATATGTTCTTTGGCAATCTGCGCCTCCATTTACAGCATTTGTATTGCAGATTCTTCTTGGCTCGCACAACAAAGAATGATTCATGCTGATGTATTTTGAAAAGTTCCTTGAATGCATTATATCCACGGTCGAACACATAGTAAGATCCTGATTCATAAAGAATTTCTTTCATGGCCTTTGAGTCGTAAACGGATGCTGTAGAGATGTGGAAGAAAGCTGGAACCTGAGATTCGAGGTCGTATAGCGCATGTGCTTTTACTCCTCCTTTCTTCTTTCGGAACTTTGCCCACCAGAAGACCGACAAACACAAAGGAATGGTCGTTGAGTCGAAGGCATACACATTGCCTTTCAACTTGAAGATATCCGTTACCCGTTTCTTTCTGGCTTGCTCCATCATATAGAAAGCAAAGTCTTCAAAGATACGGTAGTCACGATTCTGATTGGCTGAAGCAAATGTCGTTTTCGCAATAGGTTTACGACCTAATCCAAGATGGTATTGCTTTGCTCTATGTGCTTCAAAAGCAACAATCATATCTCTCAAACTCTCTCGATTACTCAGTTGACCAAACATCATAGCAAGCAACTGATTCCAGCAAGTGAAATGCTTTACATAGCGGTTTCCATCATACTTGCGAACATAGTTGTTAAACTGAGTTCTGTTCAAAAAAGCGGTGAGCTGGGCAAAAACGTATTTGTCTTGGAACATAACAGTCATTTTAATTTGACTGCAAAGTTACGAAATCAAGTCCGTTTCATTCCAAAACACCACCTAATAGACTGTATTTCAATTAATTCAAAGAGCGATTAGTCCACTTTAACGGGACAGTAGTGAGCTGAAGAAATTATGAGTGTCAGAAACTAAAATTCATATATCTTCGTGACTCAAGAACCTTGTGTAAACAGAATAGATCTTCAAGAGAACAGAACACTTACAGGAAGACAAGATCAATCATGAGTCTTGTTTTTATATTCCGTTGGCGACATTCCAAACTGTGCACGGAAACAATTGGAGAAATAAGCAGGGCTACTGAATCCTACTGCAAGATAAATATCAGTAATACTCTTATCTGTTTCCTTCAGCATCTTCGCTGCAGTATCTAGGCGGAATTTACGAATAAACTCATTTGGTGACATACCTGTTATATGTTTGATCTTACGATAACAATTAGATTTGCTAAGACCAAGACTACGGCAAAATGAATCAAGATTCATATCTGAGTTGTCAATATTATCCATTAATATCTTATACAAAGTTTGCATAAATCTCTCGTCGACAGGTGTCATGTCAAATCCTAAAGAAGCCAAAGAAAAGTCCTGGGCGTATTTTTCTTTTAACTTTTCCCTGGTATTTATCAGATTGTCTACACGTAATTTGAGGATTGTTGATTCAAAGGGTTTAATGATATAATCATCTGCACCCGTCATTAGCCCTGTCTTAATGTCATTGTCAGTCGTCTTTGCTGTGAGCATTATAATAGGGATACGACTCGTGTCAATGTTGCTCTTTAGCTCTTTAGTGAGTTCTATACCATCCATCTTAGGCATCATCAAATCTGTGATGATAAGATCAGGAATTATACTGACAGCTTTTTTCAGTCCCTCTTCTCCATTCTTCGCCTGAACAACATTATACTTATCAATAAGACTTGACGTGATATATTTATTCATGTCCCAACTATCTTCTACCACAAGAATTGTATGTCGATGAGTTTTTTCAACAGCCTTAAAGTTATTTTCATCAGGCATCTCCACGGTAAAGTCAACGACCTTGGTCTCTGTGTCTTCTATTATACTATCTTTCGGATAAAGCGACTTATCCGTTGGCATCACAAAATTAAATGATACGCCCTCGCTATCGTTTTCTGCCCATAGTATACCATGGTGTAGAGCCAAGATTGCCGAACTCAAACTTAACCCAATACCTGAGCCTGGCTTTGATTTGCTGCTTTCTGAACTTTGATAAAAAGGAAGGAAAATTTTCTTTAGATCATCATTATTGATATGTGACCCAGAATTTTTTATACTTCCTATGATATACTTGATACAGGTGTTGTGAAAAGTTTTGTACTCTGCTGGTATAATTTTGTTAACTGCATCCATACCCTTTTCGTCGAGGCATACTGTGATTAAACCATCATTAGGAGTATACTTAAAAGCATTAGAAAGAATATTAAAGTATACCTTTTCCATCTGTTCCCAATCAAACCATGAGAAGATGGATCCTGACGGTAAATTTAACACGAGATTAATATTGCGCAACATAGCCAAATCATGGAAGGCTTTCACAGACTCATCTGCTAATTTGGTGATGTCATATTTAGAGATGTGCAGTTTTAATTGACCGCTTTCGTTCTTCTGCAAGTCCATTAGATTATTTACTAGGCTCATCATTCTTTTCGTATTGCGGAGCATTAAAGTTGTTTTCACCTTCAAGTCATCATCTATGTCGCCACGCTTCATAATATCTTCTAGCGGTGCTTTAATGAGTGTAAGTGGCGTGCGGAGTTCATGCGAAAAATTTGTAAACAGACGGTTACGATCCTGATAATATTTCTCATGTATGTCTGACTCTAACTTTTTCAGACGGATGTCGCTTTGCAATTTCCTACGTTCATTGTAATATCTAAAAATAAGAGCTCCAACGACAATAATGAATGTGATATAAACGAAATAAGCCCACCAAGAACGCCATGGTGGCGTCAGCACCTCGATCTCAAGCGTGGCAGGATTTTCATTCCATACGCCATCATTGTTAGATCCTTTCACTTTGAATATATAGTTACCAGGAGGTATATTTGTGTAGAATGCCGTACAACGATTACCAACTTTATTCCAATCCCGATCAAAGCCTTCAAGCTTGTACATATATTCATTGCGACTATTAAAAATATAGTTCAAGGCGCAATATTCAATCGTAATATTTGTCTGGTTATATTTTAATTTGATTTTTTTTTGAAACGAGATGTCTTCACTGAGAATGCCATCTTCACCTCCCGGAGCAACAATTGTATTGTTCAATAGCAGGCGGTTAATGACTATTGGTGGGATGTTTTTGTTCGGGATAATATCCTTTGGATTAAACACCTCAAAGCCATTATTGCCTGCGAAAAGAAGTCTTCCATCTTGTAGTCTAACACCAGCACATTGCGTGAACTCATCAACCATCAGCCCGCTCTCTCTTCCATAATTGGAAATTTTCGAAGTCCTTAAGTCTAGTTTTGAAATACTATTTAAAGTCGAGAACCAAATGGTATTATCTGTGCCCCCAAGAACCTTGCAGACATAATTAGATTTAAGTCCATTCTTTTCATTATAGCTCATTACCCTACCTTGTGGCAGAATCAATTCGCATAGACCAGCATCAGCACTGCCAATCCAATAATGTCCTTTACTGTCTTTTAATATAGAATTAATGGAGAGTCCACATTGATCGAAATTTTTCAAAATATGTTTGTTGTTATCAAAGTAAAATAATCCCTCATTTTTTGTACCAATGAGAAAAACATTTCTTGATATTTCGTAAACAGCCAGTACATCACGAAAATGTATTTTTCCCTTCCCTTTTACATAGAACTCCGAAATTATAGAACTTTTCCAATCAGACGAGATAATAGAAAATCCTTTCTTAGAACTGATACCTCCAACTATGTAATTGCCAGAAATACTTTTACCTATATAATATATAGGTCGATTGTTTTCATTTTGATACTTAAGTTCGAAAGAGTGCGAAGACGGATTAAACAGATAAATTTGTCCTACACCAGTTCCACATAATAAATAACGACCATCGAGCAGAATGGTCTTAATATTATCTTTCTTATCAAACCTGTTATGTGGCAAACCATAGTGGTTTATCTGCTTAGTATTAAGATTAAAGCTTATTAATCCGCCACCTTCAGAGCAAATATACACCACGCTCTCTTTCTCTACTGCAGGTCCCAAAATTCCTAAATCGGTTCTAAGCATTTGGGAAGGATTAAAATAATCGAAGAGATGGGATGATGTACCGATATAATCTACGCCACCTGCATAAGTACCTATCCATGCGGTGTTTGTTCTGTCAAAAAAAATATCGAAGAGTGAGTAATGGCTTAAATTACCCATTCTACCACTGTTGTAGACAGTAATCTTATAAGTGCGTGGATTGATAATATTAAGTCCATTATAGGTAGCTACCCAAATATATCCATTAGGTGATTCTACAATACGGCGAATATGATTATCTGTGATACCTTCTGCAGTTGTTATTTTACGAATAGATTTAAAATTAGGCGATATAATGGCAATACCATCTTGATATGAGCCAACCCAGATATTTCCTTTTTTATCAATACAGATATCCTTGACATATTCTGAAGGAATACCATAGCCTGTAGAAGAAGGATGGAAAATTTTGATCACCGTCTTTTTCCTCATATCAAATATGAAAAATCCTGCAGAATTTGTACCCACGTACATTCTATTATTCTTCACGACAATTTTGGTAACTGCCGCATTTGTAAGGCCTTTGATAAAATACGGCTTTAGTAAGTTTGTTTGCTTATCTATCGTATAGATACCCTGTTGGGTTCCTATCCAAAGATCATCATTATTGTCAATACAGAGTGCAAAGACCCTATTATGGTCGTTCTTCTGAGTATTAAATGGATAATATCTTCTGAAGACACTACGGCGTTTGTCTAATTTGTTCAGCCCATTAGCTGTCCCCACCCAAATATTTTCTTCCTTATCTTCAGCAATACAACCTATTTGATCATTGCTAATGCTCCCCTCTACAGAAGGATGATGGTGGTATACTTCAAATACCTTACCATTAAACTTATTTAATCCATATTTAGTACCCATCCACAAATATCCTTGCTTGTCCTGAAAAATACACGTAACATTTAACTGAGAAAGACCATCTGCTATAGAGATATTAGAAAATATAGGTGTAACACTGGCATGTGTTAGCAAGCAAATTAGTAGCCATATTGCTATTAGGTAGTATTTTTTCATGTTTGGTATTCATTTGATATGACAACGCAAAGATAGCAAAAATAGTAGATAATCTATTCTTTTTGCATAGGAAAATATTCATTGGCATATTTTTTTAACCATTCGACAGGAATTTATAATTCCATGATGTTTATTACAATTAAATGAGATATCCGTGTAATATCTATCGCAAATTCTTTCTTACTTTTGCTGGCATATAACCAAATTCGTCTATGATAAAGAAATATTTTATGTTAGTGATTGCACTTATAGGATGCAACTCTGTAACCATCTCCCAATCTATTTGGAATCGTGAACATTTAGAGGTAGTCAGGCAGCAGCTGGACAGACCCGCTTATGCGAAAGCATATCAGAATATCATCCATTCTGCTGATAGCCTACTGAACGCCAGCCCTCTCTCTGTAATGATGAAAAAGAAGACGGCAGCCAGTGGTGATAAGCATGACTACTTGAGTCAAGCACGCTATTACTGGCCTGATCCCATGAAACCTAATGGACTACCTTACATTCGCCGTGATGGTGAGTCTAACCCAGAATTAAAAGAATTAGACCGAGAGCGATTGGGGCAGTTCGCCTCCCGTGTTACCACCCTTTCACTAGCCTACTATCTGAGTAACGAAGAAAAATATGCGAAACGGGCCGTAGAGTTAATCCATGTCTGGTTTTTTGAGAAAGCCACTCGTATGAATCCTAACTTAAAGTTCGCCCAAATGGTACCTGGAGAAAATAAAGGTTTAGGCCGTTGTCAAGGAGTCATAGATACATACTCTTTTATTGAGATGCTTGATGCCATACATTTACTTCATGGTTCTAAGTCTTATACGACCAAGGACGATAAAGCACTTAAAGATTGGTTTTCGAAATTACTTGATTGGATCCTTACAAATCCTACGAGCCAACAAGAATATAAGGCAACCAATAATCATGGCATAGCCTATGATACACAAGTCATCTCTTTTGCTGATTTCGTTGGCAATACTAAAATACGGGATCAATTTCTCAAAAACTTTGGACCTCTTCGCATCTGCAATCAAATCAAAGATGATGGGAGCCAACCACGTGAGCTACAACGTACATTAGCATTCGGATATTCTCAGTTTAATCTTACCCATATGATTGATGTGATGCAAATTGCACACCATACAAATGTGATTGTAAATACTGAATTTAAAATATTGCTACAGAGAATAGAAAAGGCACTTGACTTTCTCACGCCATATCTTGGCAAGAATGTCTCCTTATGGCCGTACAAACAAATTTCTGCTTGGGAAGAAAAGCAACAAGATCTCTGTAAAGATCTCTATCGTTTATATCTCCTTGATCCATCACGCAAAGACTATCTTCGGTTATATAATCAATATGCAAAGAAAGATCTGAGAGACCGCTTTACTTTGTTATATCTTAATGCCGATATTACTGATGATGGCTATGCTTCTGCTGAGAACCAACTTCTATTCGCATTAAAATGCGTTGATGAAGCAAAGGCCAAGTCTACTAATAAAGCATTAGTCATACCTCGTTGCCTGGAAAAGGATGGATCGTTGCGTCTTGTGAATCCACGAGACTGGTGTTCTGGCTTTTTCGGAGGTGAATTATGGCAAATCTATCAGTATAATGGTAACGATTCTTGGAAAAAGATGGCGACCAACTTCACATTGCCTATAGAAGGAAAGAAGAACTGCACTACGACCCACGACCTAGGATTCGTAATTTATAATTCTTTCGGGCAAGCTTATAAAGCTACTGGTGATACATGCTATAAAAATGTCGTAATACAAGCAGCAAAAAGCCTGTTAACACGCTATAATGGTAAAGTGCATGCAATACGCTCATGGGATCACCACAATGAGGTATGGAAATTTCCTGTCATCATTGACAATATGGTTAATCTTGAACTTCTCTTTGCAGCAAGTGAGCTTTCTGGAGATCAGCACTATAGGAACATAGCCATCAATCATGCCAACACTACCATGAAAAATCATTTCCGGTCTGATGGATCATCATATCATGTAGTCGATTATAATCCTGAGACGGGAAAAGTTGAGAAAAAACAAACACACCAAGGATTTTCTAATGAAAGCGTATGGAGCCGTGGACAAGCTTGGGGACTCTATGGATTTACGATGTGCTATCGCTATACTCACGAAAGGGCTTACCTAGATATAGCGCGTAAGATTGCAAAGTTCTTTTTCTCACAACAGAACCTACCCAAAGACTACATTCCCTATTGGGATATGCGTGATCCAGCAATACCGAATGCACCGCGCGATGCATCTGCAGCATCTATCTTCGCCTCAGGCCTCTACGAATTGGCGCATTATGTCGATGTTGTAGATTCTATGCAATACGTAGAAATAGCAAATCATATAACAAAAAGTCTTTACTACCATTATCGTTGTAAAGAGAATTCTAATCAAGGCTTTCTGTTAATGCACTCTACTGGCAATTATCCTGCACATGACGAAATTGACGTGCCTATCTCTTATGCTGATTATTATTATTTGGAAGCTTTGGCTAGAGCTAAATATATAAATTAAGATTAACTCACAATTATGAAAAAGTTATTAGTAGTTTTATCCTTCATTATTTTAACGACTTCTATACAAGCATCCATTAAGCATGACTTGATAAATAACTGGCAATTTATCCGTCAGGACATGGCAAATGCCTGGGAAGTTTTCCGTCCGATTAAGCCAGGTAATCCAGAGTCAGTACCCATATGGAAAGAAGTAACAATTCCTCATTGTTTTAATGCCACTGATGCCGTAGATCCTGATACGAACTATTATGAAGGGGCAGGGTGGTATCGTACCTATTTAGAGATCGACAATCCCTATCCAAATGGTCGTACATTTCTTGAATTTGAAGGCTCTGGGCAGAAAACAGATGTGTACGTCTATACGAAAAAAGTCGGATCACATACTGGTGGATATGATAAATGGAGGGTAGATATTAGTGATGCTGTTGCAGCATTTGTAAAAACGGATATCTGCAAAAGTTTATTTAAAGGACGTGTTCCTATTGCTATTCGTTGTGATAATGGGCGTGATATCGAAATGATACCCTCAGACATGTCAGATTTTAATCTCTATGGTGGCATTTATCGCCCCTTACATCTCACATACGCCCCAAAAGTATCAATAGAGAACGTGCATATTATAGCCAAAAATCATGAGGTGGATATTAAAACATGGATTAACGGTTCTTTTCAAGATGTATCTGCACACGTCAAAATCTTGGCTCCAAATGGAGAAACGGTGGGCTATGAAGAAAAAGATACTTTGCATTCAAGCATATTCTCTTTCGACCCGATCCATATTAAAGACCCCGTACTGTGGGATGTAAATAATCCTCATCTGTATACTGCCGTCGTCACAATTATGCACAATGGTACAGAGGATGTGCACCGCGTACAATTTGGCTTTCGTACATATGACTTCAAAAAACATGGTCCATTTTATTTAAATGGTCGACGACTATTATTACGAGGAACCCATCGGCATGAAGATCATGCAGGAGTTGGCGCAGCCATGACTGATGAAATGATACTGCATGAAATGCAACAGATCAAAGATATGGGCGCAAACTTCATTCGTCTTGGACATTACCAGCAATCTGAGCGTGTATTACAACTCTGCGATTCTCTCGGTATACTCGTATGGGAGGAAATTCCATGGTGCCGTGGAGGATTGGGAGGCAAGACGTATCGTGCCCAAGCCAGGCGTATGCTCACAAACCTCATTAACCAGCATTACAATCACCCGGCCGTTATTCTTTGGGGACTGGGTAATGAAAACGATTGGCAAGGTGACTTTCCTACGTTCAGTAAGGATAGCATTCGAATGTTCATGAGTGAACTAAATACTTTGGCACATCAAATAGATCCGTCTCGTAAGACAACTATTCGCCGTTGTGACTTTTGTAGTGACATCGTTGATGTATATTCACCAAGTATCTGGGCAGGATGGTATAGCGGTTCATTCTTCGACTATCGTAAATTGGAAGAGGATGCCATCGCTAAATTCCCACATTTCTTCCACGCAGAATGGGGGGGAGATAGTTATGCCGGTCGGCATAGCGAGAGCAACTTTAAAGGATTAACGCATGGGGATAAAAACAGTGATTGGTCGGAGACATATATCGTAAAACTTTTCGATTGGATTCTACATGAACAACTTACAATGCCAAACCTTACGGGTTCTGCTTTTTGGACTTTTAAAGACTTTTCAACACCCTTGCGACCTAATAATCCAATACCTTATGTCAATATGAAGGGTGTTGTAACTCGAGATGGAACTCCTAAGGAAAGTTATTATGTCTTTCAGTCATATTGGACAACAAAACCAATGATCCATCTTTATGGACATAGTTGGCCTGTCCGCTGGGGGCAGAAAAATAAAAAGGAAGAGATCTGCGTATACTCTAACTGTGATAAGGTAGAACTTTTTCTCAATAGCAAGTCTGTCGGTATTAAAAAACGAAATCTTGCCGACTACCCTGCCACGGGCTTTCATTGGAACGTAATTTTGAAAGAAGGAAAGAATGACATCAAAGCTGTGGGATATTCAAAAGATAAGATCATCACCGATGAAATACATCCGGAATACCAAACGGAAATATGGGGGGTACCTGTACGTCTTGCACTTTCATCACGAAAGATTAACGATAAGACCGTAGAGATTAATGTACAACTGATAGACAATAAGAATATAAGATGCCTTGATGCCACCAATTGGATACGCTTCGAACTATCGGGCGATGGAAAGCTTATCACCAATTTGGGTACGCCAAATGCTTCCAGTAAAATACAGTGCCGAAATGGTCGTGCCACAATTCGTGCTATTGTCACTGGCAAAGCTATAATAGCAGTAAAGTCATCTAACTTACCCACCGCTTTTATTGAAATCAAATAATAAGGTTGATGTGGGTAATAGTCAAATTAAGCTATATCTACTCCTATGACCAATAGCATAATATAATATAATATAAAAAATAGACAGGGGAGAAATAACGCATAGATCCCCTGTCACATTCCACTTTCAAAAAGGATTAATCTGTATCAGCAATTTTAAAATATCTTGCGCTATTTGATTGTAGTTTCTCTTGGGGAAGTTTGTTCACAAGATCCAATTGTATCACAGTAACAAATTCTCCAACTGGGCGAGTAGGAACATTTATTTTAACTTGATTATCCGTCACCGATATTTTTAATGTTTGCCCCCCTTTTTTCATAATTGCCTTTTTGACTTTAAAGTTACCGGGAAGTTTTAATACGCCATCTTGGGGCCAATCATATACAAAAAGATAAAGTTTTGTGTTATTCTTTGTATCTTTTCTCACGACCTCACCCCACTTAGGGTAAAGATTACTACGTTGTGTATCATATATAGCATCTCCATAAGTTTCCAGCCATTTCCCAACACTTTTCAAACAGTCTTGCGCCTGAGCAGGTACTTGCCCCATAGGGTCAGGGCCAACGTTCAACAGAAAATTACCACCTCGCGCAGCACACATAATAAGAGTCTTAATGACACTCTCAGGGCTTTTCCAGTTTTTCTCCCAACTTTTGAAGCCCCAAGACGATCCAATATTCATACAGGTTTCCCAAAAAATACCTTTGACATCCTCAGGATTGGGCACCTTTCCTTCTGGTGTCTTATAATCACCAGGAAAATTTGGACGTTTAAGTCGATCATTTGTAATGACCTGGGGATACTGTTTTAAAAGCTTTGTCACCTCTAATGCTTGTTCATCGTTCATATTTGTAGGTGTATCAAACCATAGAATAGCAAGATCAGGATAGCGAGACAATAATTCTTTAATCTGCGGTAATGACACCTGTTGGAAATAATCGGCATATGATCTCTCCAACTGCCGATAATCCCAGGCTCCGTGATGCACCTTAGTGAAGTTGTCAATGTATGTAGAATCTGGATTTGGCCATCCTTCTTTCATTTCTTTACGAGATGTTGCGCCACCTGAATTATTCCAATCTTGTGAGTGTGAGTAATAAAATCCCACTTTTAGGCCATACTTCCTACAAGCATTAACTACCTCATCCACTACATCGCGTTTAAATGGTGTATAATCGTAAATATTGAAGTTACTAGCCTTACTTTTGAACATAGCAAAACCGTCATGATGCTTCGTAGTAAACACGATATATTTCATGCCAGCATTTTTCGCCAAAAGAACAAGCTTCTCCGCATCAAATAATACAGGATTAAAAGTACTTGCTTTAGCACGATATTCACCAACAGGAATCTTGCATCTATTCATAATCCACTCTGCCCCTCCACGGCGTTGTTGATAGCCATTGTATACTCCGCCATAAAGGCAATATGGTCCCCAGTGCACAAACATTCCGAATTTAGCAGCCTGCCACCAGTCCATTTTGTTTTCATTGGACTTTTGTTTGGCAGATAATTGCAATGCCAAACATAAAACAAGTAAAATAGATAGTTTTTTTTTCATTTTTATTTAATATATTATGAATCCCTACCAAATGTTTGATCGTAATATCATTTACACTTAAGCTAAAGCCCCCAAAATGATTCTACATCTAACGTTCGAAATTCAACAAGAATATGAGGACTGTACGCATTTCCGAAATAGAGGGTCAATGGAACACTGCTACAAATCCTCCTTCTGGCAATACTGTCACCTTCATCGCTGATACAGTTGCTTCTATCTTCTGGGTATAGAAACTATTTCCATCCTTACCATCTTTAATAAGAAGGCCCGATTTACCCCGACACTCTTCTGGTAATTGAAAAGATAAATTTAGCTCCTCTTTCATGCCATTTATACCAGCCACATACCATGTAGAGCCTGACCTACGTGCTACTACGACATTTTTACCAGGATAACCAGCCAATAATCGACTCTCATCCCATACTACAGGAACATCTTTTAAAAATTGTTTTGGTTCATCCGGTAATGAGTCGTAAGCTTCTGCACGATCTGCAAAGCACTGGAACCCAGACTCAAAGACCACAGATAAGGATAGTTGATGTGCAACTGTTGTCCTACGGATGGCAGGAACTCCTTGCCGTATTTTATTTGAGAATGTGACAGGAGTATAATCCATAGACCCAACGACATTTCTTGTAAATGGGACAATTGTATTATGCCATGCAGCTTTGTCACAACGTAATTGTTGTCCAAGCGACTCTGCCCCTCGAACCGCTTCTGTTGACATCAGGTTAGGATATGTCCTTTCAAGCCCTCTAGGAAGGGTCGCTCCATGGAAGTCGACCATCAATTGATTGTCGGCAGCATCTTTAAGAATAGAGAAATAGAGGTTGATGATACGCTGCTTATCGGTATCGAAGAAATCTACCTTGATACCTTTAACTCCAAGTTCATGAATGCGTTTCATTTCAGTCCTGCGGAGCCGACGATCACACATCAGACGATTTTGTCTAACCGAATCATCTTCGTGCCCCGCTCCAGAGTGATACCAAAGCCATATACCCACTCCTTTTGTGTTAGCATATCTAACTACATCTTCCATGGTGCCGCCATTGGTCATATTCTGCCATCCAGCATCAATAAGATCATATTCCCATCCCATCCGTTGGCAGAAGTCTACATATTGCAATTGAGTAGGATAGTCCTTAACCGAACTACCTTTATACCACCAACTCCAACAAGCACGACCGGGTTTAATCCACGATGTGTCACTAAGCGAACAGGGAGGATTGAGATTCTCAACCAACTGTGATTCAAAAATTGTATTCAATTGTGGACCGATGATAGCTACACGCCATGGCGTCTTCCATGGAAGAGCTGACACTGGGCTATGGTCATCAGGAATGACAACTTCATCTTGCTCCGGGAATCGGATGCGATAGGCATTAGCAGCACCACTATTATCAATATGGGTTGCTGGATAAGTGCCATCAAGAGCAGCCTCAGTAATCATCATCCACAAATGATTTGTCTCGAAAAGCATTGGGAATGCCCATCCACGACCTGTTTCACAATTCTTACGTATAGGAATACCATCATTACAATATTGTTCATAGCTCGGCTTCTTCCTACTGTTCCAATCATAAGGGTGTATCCAGGCCTTGCCGTCTGGAACTACAGCAAACTCAGTTTGCTCTTGAGTTATCTTATGCTCCTTTCTGTCTGATGTACCTTGAAGGATATACCGGAAAGCGACACCGTTATCATATATTCTAACGACGAGTTGGAACATATGCTGATTGGAATTGCGGAAAGAAAATACTTGTTCTTTGCAATGATCTACGACGTGGATTCTTTTACCAGATTTTAATGTATAGGCATCATTGATATACTTGACCTTTGATGATGACACCCACTTGGCCTTACGTCCATAGCTTTCACCATCCATTACTAACCCCAATACAGATGTCTCAATCACAGGGATATTACGATACTTTACGCGATACGATAATTGGTCGCCATTATCAGAAAGGATGAATTTAATATTTCCATCCAGTGAGGCAATTGTCCAATTGGAAGGTAATGCAGGAAGAAGATAAATGCTCATCATGAGCAGCGACATTATTATTCTTTTCATTAGCAAGAAAATTTATTAAAATAAAAACGTACATATTCTTATAAAACCATTTGCTTTTTCAGTCCATACAATTTCAATATTATAATAAAACAAACTATTATTTTAGATTGCATCTCTTAATAGTTTCTGTTTATTATGCACCAAAATTCTTTATCTATTCATTCTTATTTGTGTGCTTTCGGCAATGGATTAGTATTTTGTTCATAGACCTTAAAATCTGCAAGTTTTAATGTTTCATCTTTAATACCGTTAAGAGGGCGATCGGAACCGCTGGCTAAAGTACGGCCAAAACTACGATAGATACCAAACTTATTACGGATACTAATAGCACCCTTGCGCCACAAATCTATATTGTTTACAGACCGCTTCGCCAAAACCTTTCCATCGCTGATACGTGTTATCGTAATAGAAAAATAGCCATCATGCCTATAGTGCATCTCTGTTTGCACTTGCACCCATTGGTCTTCAAGATCTGATAAGGGGATATTATCAATAATTGTCCCTTTGCTTGTAGTAGATATATCACCTGTATGAATTACCTGAAGACGACGATTGCTACCATTGCTATTGCTTCGTAGAGTAATAGTAATAATTGGTGCGCCATTATTACCTTCTTGAGCTTTTAATTGATGAATATGAGTAAAACTCGATGATGGACGGAAATCTTTTGGTATCCAGAATTTCCATTCCAGTTTCTGCCACTCATCCCAGTTACCATTAAGCTTATACCACTTCTCTGTAGTTTGTGATTTCATCTCGTTACGTTGACGATCCACTTTCTTGCCACGGTCACCATCAAGGATGCTGTCGTTGCAATGAATATAAAATTGATAGATATATTGCTTGAGCACATCATCATAGACAACCTCACAATGTTTTCCATCCTTATGATCGTTACTATCTGCATTCGGATTTTCAGAATAGTCCCACCCTAATGTCCGCATATATTGGTGTATTGCTGTATAATCTTTACCCACAAGGCTTGCGGATGCCTGCATGCTGCCTTGCAAAATATAATTATGCACAATATTGCCAGAATCAATCTTCTCCTCAGAAGAATCTCCTTTTGTCGAAGAACCAGAAGAAGAGCCTGTAGAATGGTTTGTAGCCGGTTCAGATTTTTCAATATAGCCTGTTTCACTTTTCCCACATGCTGCCATAGCGCATGATACAGCACCTGTCATCAGCAAGCCAAATAATAGTTTTTTCATACACTATAATAATATTAGTTCTTTGAATTCCCATAAACTATTGATCACTATCGCGTCGTAATTATTATTACTCCATTAGCCCCCCTAACACCATAAGCAGAACCATCTTTATCAATTTCTATCTTCTCTATATCATTAATAGAAACTTGAGCGTTTGCATCAGCACTCGATTCATATTCTGATCCGTCAATGATAAAAAGCGGCTCAATATTTGATTCCAAAGAGTTAGTTCCACGAATGGTGACTATGGAACCCTTGCCACCTTCAGTCACAGTAACACCAGTTACAGACGAGCGTAGAATGTCATAGATGGAGCTTGCCGACATTTGCTGTATTTGATTTCGAGTAATAACATTGCTATTCATTCTTATCTCTTTCTTTTGTTTTTTTACAGGAAGTTGTTGTTTATCAGCCTGTTTTCCCGTTCTGCAGGATGTATAAAAAACAAATATCCCACATAAGATTATAGTTAGAATATATTTTATTACCTTCATATTTAATGATCTTAAGATAATTTTCACACGACGCAAATAGCTATTAGACTACTTCAGCATTTCAGCATTAGAAGCATATGCGTCATCCAAATAAAATTGAGGTAAATTACGCGCACCAATCCCATTCAATTGGTAAATCTCCCAATTAGCAACATATATACGTCCTTTGCATCCCATGCTTGAACGAACATCCTTCACAATCGTACTAGTCAGCACTTCTATACCATCAATATACACTACAAGTATCTCATCTTCATTAACACCCATGGCAATAGTATGATACTCTTTATCTTTGAAAATATTCATAGTGTTCAGATAATGGTATTCTGACACTGTTGTTTTCTTGGCTGTTGCTGCCGTATGCTGAACTGCTAACTGTATATTCCAATTAGATGTTCCTTCTACCGTCGTATCGTCAGTAAGTGATGGATAGCCGTCTACAGGCACATGCGGATACCACTGTAAACTAATATAATTAATATAATTATTTTCATTAGTCACATCAGAACGCATGTTCCAACGATACTCTATTACAGCATTAGCAGATTTCTTGCCTACTGTAATTATCTGGGTCGTGGGTATATACTTATCGAATCCTAATTTTGCTCTGACGCTAAAAGGAATGCACAAAGCATCGTCATTAAATGTATGCCGCAAATAACGTGTGGGTTCCGTTGAAGAGTTTACGGTAGTCATTAGATATTGATTTCCATTGTTATCGGATTTGAGAGTACTCTTTGCATTCTGTAATGTGAACGATGTTTGGCTACTTTTCTCAAACTTCTCAAAAAAATAGCCCGATACATACATATCTCTGGTGCGAACTTCTTTTTTCCCACCTACGGATGCTTCACAAGTGATTGTGTATGTACCAGGAGTAGAGGGAGCTTGCCATGTTTCCTCATTAAGTCCCTGAGGTTGTGTTAGCGAGCCACCACTACATGTCCACTTATACGTAGTATGCCAGAGATCACTAGAATTCACACACATCCAAACCTTTACTTTCTGATTACAATAGAACTCATTGCCGTCTGCGCTCAATGAATCAACAGTCAAAGAATCTTCATCCTTACATGATGTTATTAAGCAAATGGTAACGAGCAAAGACAGAAACACATAGAAATATCGCATACTTATTATTTTAAAGATTATTACTTAAGTTGAATATCACTTTGCTTGGGACGATCAAGCCAACTATCCAGAACATGCATATATGATGAACAGATTGTAGAATAAAGGTTGGCTGTCCTCGGTTTTATAGTCGATTTATAGTGACCATCAAAATTGTTAAACGTAATATTTGGGTTACGATCTTTTAATAGATACATATTAACATATGCCGTATCTGCACTTGCACAGGTCTTGTACCATGTAGGTTCTGCCGGAAGATTTGTAAATGTATATTGACCAAGGACAATATGATACAAAAGAAACTCACGAACCTGATCAACAGGATAGGCAGTCATGGATATAGGTGCATAAGTGATAGTATCACCTGTGGAATCATCTATATAGAAAAGTTGATGCTGTTGGAAATAGCTCTTGTCGGACGTAGTTTCAGAGTTGAACGCTGTGTTTGTCGGTAGAATATAAGTCTTATTTTCCTGTTTGAATTCTTCCTCCATACCAGCATAGTCTATCGCCTCTTTCAAAAGAGAAAAAATATCCAAGCGAGAAGCAATAAAATCATATGGTGTCATCTCTATCTTATTATTGGCTATACCAGCATTGTAGTCGAAGTCATAAGAATCCTGATAGTCCAACCCAAATATTTCACAACTAGTCAACGTCACTGCTGCAAAAAGCAATGAAACAATGTTATATATTATATTTTTCTTCATCTGAAAATGTATTTAAATGTTATGTTAACGTTCAGGATAAGGAGAATTTTGATCTCCCTTGAGAGCTGAGTTCGATTCAAACTCACGATAGTAAATAGGCCAATATTTAGTCCCCTCATCTCCAAAACCGGTTACAGTAACCCCCGCATCATTTTGACGTTGTGAATAAATTGGGCCCATAACACTAATTAGCTTCCCTGTACGCATAAGGTCAAACCACCGTTGGCCCTCACCATAGAATTCTAATTGGCGTTCTAATAGTATAAGATCCTCTACTTCTTCCTGATTATCAACACTACTTACATCATTAGAGGCATCTCTGAAATATCCTACGCGCTGACGAAGGACATTGATAATATCTAATGCCTCAGACCCACGCCCTAATTTATTCAATGCTTCAGCACGCAGATAATATACATTAGCCAAACGCATGAACACTTGCTGTATCTGACTATCTGTAGTATTCAGAACGGACCAGTAGGATTTATAGATCTTATTCGTCGTATCATAGTGTGCATTAGCATCCTTCTCGCTATATTTGATACACTTTTGGATTCCTGTTGCAGAGTAATGTGCATAACTCATTGGTACACGACTGGCATTATAATATAATGCTACTGTATCAACTGTATTCCAAAAACGAGAGTCAGCTCCTTCACCAGAATAAAGACGGTCTACAAATTCTTCAAAGATCGATTGAGAGATCTGATATCCATTATTGGTATTTGACGCTCCCATCGTTCCTGGCCAACCACTACTTGCCCCATTATTTGTGTATTCCCACGACATTGCGAAGATAACCTCCTTAGAAGCTCCCGGGTCCGTAAATATTTTTTTCCACTCTACCTCATCTGAAGCTAAAGCATAATTACTGTTATTTATGAAATAATTGGATTCGTCCAGTGCCTCTTGATAATCTCCATACCACATATAAACTTCAGTCTTCAATTCATGCATAGCGGATAAACCTAAATAGAAATTACTTGAGGTGTTAGATATGCTGAAATATTTTATAGCCATGTTGATGTCCGAAAGTATCTGTTCTTTGACCTCTTCTAACGACGAACGTGGGGTATTAATATCTGCAAGAGAGCCATCCCACATATTGTTGACAATAGGTAAACGCCCCCAAACGCGTGTAGCATAGAAATACATAAAAGCGCGCATACCATAAGCCTGCCCCATATAAGGTGCATATTCTGATTCTAAAATACTTGGAATGGTAGGATACTTGCTTATGCCTATGTTACATCTGCTGATGCATTGATAAAAGGCCTGCCAGCTTGACTCACTCATGGATGGAACGAGAGCATTCATATAGATGTTATTATTGATATAGCCTGTAGTCTCCACATTATCACTACGACAGTCTCCAAATATAGTTTGGTTACGCTGGAGAGCACTCTGAAATGCACCATAAATACCAGCATTCCAATTTGCCATCTCTGTTTTGTCCTTAAAATAGTTTTCTGGTGTTAAATCAGAAAGAGGAGAACGATTCAAGAAATCATTGCAACTTGTCAAAGACAAAAGAATAATAATTATATAAAGGTACTTTTTCATATTTTCGTTTATTAAAAACCGACATTTAAGCCAAATCCGAATTCTCTGCTACGTGGATAACTGGAATCATCCTTTCCAGGATTTAGGACACTCATTTGTACCTCAGGATCGAATCCTGTATAATCTGTCCATGTCATGAGATTCTTGCCATAGATATAAGCTTGGACATTTTTCATAGGTGTTTTGCTCAACCAACGTTTATCGACAGTATAACTAAGACGTACATCTTGCAAACGCAGAAAACTACCGTCCTCTAGAAATTGACTGCTCAAAGACATAGAGTGATTGTTTGTCTTGCGCTGGCGGGAATTTAATGCATACCAAGAAGTGATCTCACCTGGATATTTCCACCCCTGAAGTATATATTCCGGTGATTGCTTGTGAGTGTTTCCACCCCAAGATGTGTAAAAGCGCTTTACATCATTCCATATTTTACCTCCCCAACTTAGATAAAAATTAATATTTAGAGAGAAATTCTTATATGTAAAAGAATTTGCCCAAGATGCATACCATTGTGGAGTCGCAACTCCAAGTTCGGTTTGGTCATTTGTATCAATAACTCCATCAAGATCTCCATTTGCGTCTGGTTTATTATACCAGATGACATCACCACCACCAGCTATTACGCCATTAACCTTTAACTGCTTTATATCGCCATCATAATCAGTCCCATTAGGATAAGTGTACTTGATCAAATTTGGCTTGCCATTCATACCAATAATAACATTCCCATAATTGTCGCGCTCAAAAACAGGAATCAGACGGGTTTTATAGTCAGGAGTATAAGCATTACTCTCATCATATTCGTATACTCCAAGATTCTTATATCCGTACCAAATTCCTGCTTGCTTACCTTTGGCAACAAGCCATGCACCACTAGACACATAGTCATCACGAGATAAATCTGTGATTTTGTTCTTGTTTTTCCACCAATTAAGGGTTGTTGACCAGCGGAATCCTTTACCAATTATCGGAATAGCAGTTATTGATAACTCAAGACCACGGTTCTCAATAGAAGCAAGATTCACGCGCATAGTGCTATAGCCAGTTGTGTAAGGCAGATTATAGTCAGATAGCAAGTCACTGGTCTTTTTAATGTAATAGTCGGTAACAAAGACTATTCTACCATTTAGAAAGCTCATATCTAATCCGAAATCAGTTTGCTTAGTTTGCTCCCACTTCAAGTTAGGATTACCATATTTGCTTGATGGAACGACACCACCTATGCCATTATAATATGCAGAACCTGATATATATGTTGAATAAGACTCATAACGCCCGATACGATCGTTACCCGTGATACCATAGCTAACACGAAGTTTGGCATCGGTAAGGTAACTATTGGTAAATTTCATAAACGGTTCGTCAGAGAAACGCCATGCGGCAGAGACTGAAGGAAAAAATCCCCATCGATGGTTTTGCCCAAATCTGGACGAACCATCGTAACGACCTAAAGCCGTAAAGATATAACGACTTTTCCAACTATATACTGCTCTTCCAAAAAATCCGACCATAGATTCATCCCAGCCTGATGAATAAGTGTCTGACGCATCAAGCTCAGTAGCCATATTCATATAGTGGATATTCTCTGAAAGAAGAAATGATCCTGAAATATTATAAAGTAATTCCTTCGTATATTCAAAAGAAGAGCCAAGAGTTGCACTCAATGAATGTTCTTTGATTTGTTTATTTAAGGTAAGATAAGCCTCACCAGTATATTTAATCTTTTCTTCTTTTTTATCTGACTGAGAATTATGTCCATTATTGCTTCCCTGCAGATACTTTGAAGCGAATTGCATCCTGCGGGTACTCTGATAATCTGCAGAAATACTGGCTGTCAATGCTAACCACTTAGTGAACTTCCAGTTTAATCCTTGGTAAAAATTTCCTTTGTATAAATAATTCTCGTCAAGACGCTGTGTCATTTCTGCAACAGGATTACGGCGACCACCGGAAGAATAATATGGTATTAATTCTCCATCCGGATACCAAATAATCATATCCGGGTCACGACGGAGGGCATCTTTTATAGTACTGGCCCTAACATCGTTTCTTTTCTCGTAACTCAACTTGATGCGTGTCGTAAAAGCAATGTTCTTCCAGCCTTGATAGTCAACATTTATATTAGAAATATAACGTCGATCCTTAGAAGCGATATAAATGCCCGTTTGACCTATGTAATTTAGAGATGCTCGATATTTGAAATCTTTGTTACCACCACTAATCTGCATAGATGCATCATCACGATTACCAGTGCGAAGCAGTAGATCCTGGTAGTAGTAATTGGTACTGTACTGTAGGCCAACAGAGTCTGTACGCGAAGAAAATTTCTCCAAGGTTCTTGCTGCATTGTTTAAGTCTATTGCCGACATGCTTAGACGGCTTTCAAAAGCATTTACCTGCGGAAGCTTGCGGGCAGCAGTATAAAATGAATGCTGATAACGACCTGTGACACTAGGCGTTCCTGTTTCTCCATCCTTTGTTTGAATGAGAATAACACCATTAGCAGCACGAGCACCATATATGGCTGATGTTGCAGCATCCTTCATCACCTCTATACTCTTAATATCATTTGGCGAAAGATTATCAATATCATCTACAGGCACGCCATCAACAACGTATAATGGAGCTACACCATCATCACTGAAAGTAGAAGCACCACGGATGGAGACAAATGCAGAGGCGCCTGGAGCACCAGAGTTAGATACGATTTGCATACCTGGAGCGGCGCCTTGCAAAGCATCAAGTACGGTAACAGCATTTTTCTCTTCAATGACTTTGGCATCAATTGAGTTCATTGAACCGGATATGTGTTTTTTGTTCATTGTTCCATATCCTACTACTACAACTTCATCGAGTCCTTTAGAATCTTCAAACAAGGTAATCTTCATTTTATTACCTGTAGCCTTTTGCTGTTCTGATTTAAATCCCATAAAAGAAAAAATCAACATACTGTTCTTCGGACAACTGATAGAGAAGTTTCCATCTAAATCAGAAATAGCACCTCCTTTTGCGCCTTTGACCTTAACACTAACGCCAATAAGAGGCTCTCCATTCTGGTCTACTATTACCCCCTCCTGCTTTATACTCTGCGGAGAGATATTCAAGGTAAATCCAATTGCAAAAATGGCTAGTAATAGTCGTTGCATGAAATTTCTTTTTCGATGTTCCATGATGACACTTTTAAATTTAACACTAGATAGATTTGATTTTCTATTGCAAAAATATCTTTCTTCATGTTTTTTATCTTGCACTTTTCTATCTACAACTTGTAAAAATGAGCTTAAGATATTTTTTGCAAACTTTTGATCATTTTCTACAAGTCACCAGAAAATTGAAATAAAGTTTCTCACGATAATTCCTAAGTTTGGCACAAATCTCTAAAAATAAGAATTAAAAAAGTAAGTTGCACTATTAATATTTAATTTTCTTTGCAAAAGAAATTAATAAGTCAAACCCATAAAAATTAAAGGAAAAAGATGAGAACAAAATTTATAACGTACTTTTTTTTAGGAGTTTGTTTGATGTCTCAGGCCCAAACAAAGATGCCTAACATATTCAAATCTTCTTTCGTCCAGATAGTCAATAACAAATTGATTTATCATGCAGATAGTTTAGGCAATATTATCCCAGACTTCAGTAGAGTAGGCTATCACCATGGAGATGTACCAATACCTTCATTACCTACAACAATGACGATATCACCAATTACAGGAGATAATACTGCACATATTCAACAGGCCATCGATCAACTTGCAAAAAAGAATGCAGATGATCAGGGGCATCGTGGCACCCTATTATTAAAAAAAGGTATATATCGTGTAGAATCAACAATAGCAATTAAGACCGGAGGTATCATCATTCGCGGTGAGGGCAGTGAACCCCATGAGACTTGTATTATCGGAACATCTCCTCATCGCTATCCTATATTTTTAATTGAAGGAGTTGGACTTCCGCAAAAAGTGGAAGCTTCACAAACATCTATCACCGATGACTTTATACCGGTAGGCTCTTATCAGTTGCATGTGGCATCTGCCAAAATGTTTAAGGTTGGCGATAGTATAATGGTTTTTCGTCCTGGTTCTGAAAAATGGATACACGATATTAAAATGGACCAAATTGTAGCACGTCCTGGCACCCGCCAATGGTCTGCGGAGCAATATGATTTGGCTTTTGAACGGGTCATAGTGAAAATAGATGGTAATACTTTATATATTGATAATCCGATAGTAATGCAAATGGACAGACAGTATGGAGGAGGTAAAGTCTATAAATATACTTTCAGAGGTCGCATCCATGAAATAGGTATTGAAAATCTTTGTATTGAATCCAATTATAAAAATTACGAGGACACAGAACATGCATGGACAGGTATTAAAATAGATAAGGCTGAAGATTGCTGGGTGAAAAACATTACTACGCGATATATTGCCAATTCAGCAGTGTGGTGCGAACGCTATGCAAAGAATGTAACGGTATTGAATAGCCGCTGCCTTGAACCAAAGTCTATTATTACAGGTGGCTATCGTTACTCTTTTTATAATAATGGTCAACAGAACCTTTTTATGAATTGTATGACAACGGAAGGACGACACGATTATGTGACAGGGGCTCGTGTACTAGGTCCCAACGTCTTTTACAATTGTTATTCGACACAAGTATATGCAGACATTGGTCCACACCATCGTTGGGCATGCGGTACACTATACGATAACATCGTTACAGATGGAGAAATCAATGTGCAAGATCGAGGTAACATGGGAAGTGGTCATGGATGGGCTGGCGTCACACAGGTGCTATGGAACTGCCGTGTGAAAAGTGCTGCAGTGCAAAATCCATGGGTTTCAGGCAAGAACTATAGTATAGGAACAAAAGGTATACATCGGCCCGGAGTTCACAAAAACCGCCCCGATGGCGAATGGGAAGGCGAAAACGAAACCAATATGGAAATACGTTCACTCTATGAAGCACAGTTGCTTTGCCGCAAAGGTCTCTCTCTGGAACTGCTTAATAAATAGGTATGAGATATCAATATATATTCTTTCTGCCGTTACTGATGCTCTATACTCATATTTGGGCACAAGGTCAAACTTATCTGTATTCGGTTGACACACCTGAAGGACAAGGTTTAATATCTACAGGCGTTAATGGTGCTTTGCCCCCACAGATCGTAATTCGCAGAATTAATTATACAGCAGCCTTACAACAAAACTTAGAGCTATTTATCAATGTTGGCCAACGTACGCCAAAAGCCGATGTGTATATTCGCTTCCCGAAAGATATCCAAATAACCTTGGATAATACTTTTGTGGATATTATAGGAAGAGGCAGTGAGCCCCTTCGATTTATGAAAACGGCAACATTGACATCAGAAAATAATTCAACGATTTTACATTTTTCAGGTATAGACCTTCGACCATTTAACGGTATCGATATTCATCTCCTTATAAAAGGAATCATCCTAAAAAACACTACATACACTATCGAAACCTTTTATCAGACTTCAGAACCCTTAGTATTAAAAAGCCCAATTGTAAAAACCGTCATCAAAGGTATTTACGAAATTACTGACCTAAAAAGATGCCCTGATAAAAAGACTGCATTTACAAAACATGCTGACTATTCACAGACACTCCTTACATGGACACCTTTACCAGAGCCTCAAAGTTTGCGACTACAGATATCTACTAATAAAGGAAAAACTTGGGAGATTTGGAGAAATATATGCAAAGAAAAACATGTTGGCAAGATATATGTTAACCATCTGAATACCAACAAATTGTATTTGTTTCGTATAAAAGTATTACGGGGACGCTATAAAGGCTACTCGAATATCGTAAAATATTACTCAGGGGAAAAAAACATTAAAGATTTTAATGCAAAAGGAGATGGTATCACCGATGATACTGAAGCTATCAATGCAGCCATTCAACAAACATGTGAAGAAGGTGGCGGCACAATCAGCTTTACATCTGGTACATATCTTGTACGCACTATCTATTTAAAAAGCAATGTTTGGTTACATATTACAAAAGATGCTATCATTAAAGCTATTGCAGGTACTGACGCACCTGAATTAACTTGGTTCAGCGATAGAGGATATCGTTATGGATTATCTTCGACTGATATCAGGCCATATCAAGATCCAGAAAATTATCTCACAAAGCAAGATGTGGGTCATACTTTTTTTCATAATACGATGTTTTTAGGGGAACGTATTGAGAATGTAAAAATTGTTGGCGATGGTCGCATTACAGGCAATGGTATTCTGGCCACGAGCGACAAGGTGATGAACAACGCAAAAGGTTATCGTGGAGATAAAATGTTTACATTCAAGCAATGCCGTAATATTGAGGTCGGAGGCTTCGAAAATGGTCATGATTTATGGTATGATGAACGACAAGACCAACCTTATTATATCCCGATTGGTTCTTTCTCCACCACAACTGAAAATATGCTACACATCGATCAGTCTGGTCATTTCGCGCTCCTAGCCACAGGTACTGATAGTATTTTCATACATGACACATGGTTTGGACGTGACAGCGAGAAGAATATTCGTGATATCTACGACTTCATGGAATGTCGGGACGTATTCGTTAAAAACATATATTCACGAGTAAGTTCTGACGATATTGTAAAAATAGGATCTGATTGTTCTCTTGGATTTACGCGCAAAGCATCTCATTTCCGTGTACGGAATATTATTGGTGACACTAATTGTAATTTATTTCAAATAGGAAGCGAGACAGCTGATGACATCAGCAATGTTTATATAGACAATATCTATGTATTAGGAGCCAATAAGGCCGGCTTCTCTATATCCACAAATGATGGTGCTGTTGTGAGTGATGTACATCTGAATAGTGGTAAAACAGGAATATTACATCATCGATCGATCATGAAACGCCCGCACGCTCCATTTTTCATCTCCATATCAAATCGTGGTCGCCGACTGGCTGCTAAAGCAGAGATGTTCACCTTCCGTGAGGATAACAACGTGCGAAAAGAATTACTCATTACAAACTCTCCTATTGGAAGTATCAGAAATGTATCCTTAAAAAGTGTTGATATATCAGAAGTATATGCAGGCAGTAATTATCATAATAAGCGATGGCCAGCATATGATGGTTCTCAGAAAGAATCTACATCCATCATCACAGGCTATGCTCTGCCGACAAAAGAACAAATGGTAATTGGGAAACCTCCAACTATGCCTGATGGAAGACAAACTGGCTATGTAGAAAATATATCTTTTGAAGATATTAACATAACAGTAAAAGGTGGTCATCTTTTAGAAGATTCCAAAGTAACTCCACCAGAGATCGGAGTAGGGAAATACAATGTAGCAGACTTAAAGGTACTACCTTCTTTCGGTTTTTGGTTCCGTCATACCAAAGGCATCCTTGTTAGGAACTGTACTCTTCGCACTGAATCACCAGATGCTCGATATCCTATCTTCATGGATGATGTACATCAGGCAAGCATCGAAAAAATAAAAATTTGGGAATACTATAATACGTTGAATGATATAGGCACTAAAAACAGCGACGGCATTTACGTTGACAATATCAATAGGGTATACCTGCACAATGGAGATGATTAAGATGCCACAGCTCGATCTTTCTATAAAGCAACAAAAGAATTGCCAATCATGTAATGCCATTGGCAGTGGTCTACAGAAAATTGATCATAGCAGCCAAACAGATCTGACCCTGCAACTGAAATGGAAACTGTGAAATGAAACATACACTGAGTATTGTGTAGAAGTAA
>ENA-OOQX01000085-OOQX01000085.1-human-gut-metagenome-genome-assembly--contig:-NODE-85-length-38977-cov-3.027234_pt1 | contig 38977 bp, 35 predicted proteins | sample MGYA00241267_ERZ501173 | MGnify/ENA primary metagenome ERZ501173 (study PRJEB25962, sample SAMEA2042500) | human gut metagenome | biome: human gut; feature: human-associated habitat; material: faeces... | reverse complement strand
ATCTTTTATTTGCGGGTATGGCGGAATTGGTAGACGCACTAGACTTAGGATCTAGCGGAGTGATCCATGGGGGTTCAAGTCCCTTTACCCGCACCATTAATGTATTGTTTGAGTTTGAACTTTTTATAAGTTCATTTTTTTTTTGTAAGAAAAGAGAACTTTATGAAGATAAAAAATCAAAGCAAAATGCACAATAAAATTATTAAAAATATATTTATCTGTAATAAAATGTAATTGATAAAAACTATGCATCAATTCTATTATGTTGAAAATAATGTAACAACATAGTTTTAAATACAACACTCGAAATAAGAGAACATGGATATTTATCTATTTCTAAATTTGAATTGATTAATCAAACTCATAACGAAAACGATTAAGAAACTATCACAATAAATAATATCAATAAATTAATATATATTTGACAGCCAGCTAATATAATAGTGTCATTATAAACATTAAAAATATCAACAAATCTATAGAAAAAGTTTACAATAACTTAATTTATAAAAAATAGCCACAAAATTTTCCATAAATTACCATTTACAGGTTGAATAAAAGTTGTAAATTAACTATAATTTAGTTGTGCGAAGAGGTAATGAAAATGATAAATTTTATTGTATGCGATGATGAGAAGGAAATAGTTGAAAAAGTAAAAATAATACTGATGAAAATAGCATTCCAGGCAAATATCGAATATAAAATACATGCATTTAACAGTTATGACGAATCGTTTATGCAGACAATGAATTCGAATTTAGAAAATAAAATATACATACTTGATATAGAGGTAGAAGATTCCTCAGGATTAGAAGTAGCAAAACAAATAAGAGAGAAAGATTGGAAAAGTATAATTATAATCTTAACAGCACATTATGAATTAGAAACACTAGCATATAAATCAAAAATATTACTTTTAGATTTTATATCAAAATATGAATTATATGACGAGAAAATATACAATATCATAAAATTGTGTATTGAAAGAAAACTAAATGATGATAAATTAAAGATTAAAACTAAAAACGGAATCGAAAGAATTGATTACAAAGATATAGTTTGTATATTATATGATAGTTATAAAAGAAAATCTAAAATAATAACTTTGTATTCAAAATATGAAACATCAGAAAGTTTAAAAGGTATAAAAGAAAAATTAAAAGGTAATTTCATGTATACTCATAAATCATGTATTATAAATATGGATAACGTCAAAACAATAGATATTAAAAACAAAGTAATAGTATTTTCCAATAATACCAAAACAGATTTATTATCAAGAAAATACTTAAAGGAGGTAAAAGAGTATGTCAATAATTGATTACATAGATTTATATTTGGGTTCACTTTTAAACATGATATTTTGCGTAATAATAGTCAAAAAAGTCTTTGGAATAAAAATGATAGAAAACAAAAGAAAAATAGTAATTGTTTTATTAGTTTCATCCTTACTATCCGCAGTAATAAATGTACTTAATAAAGATGTGTTCAAAATAGTAATAACCCTTCCTGTATACTCTCTATGTATAAAAGAAATATTTGATCTAAGAATTGGTAAAAGTATTATTTATTTTTTGATTACAGTATTTTACTTATTAATTGGTGAAATAATTACAGGTGTTGTATTTTCAGTTTTAAAGTATGAATATCAATTCACATCAAATTATATTTTAGGAAGAAGTTTTGGAAATGTAGCAGTAATAATATTTACAACACCATTCTTATACTTTAAACATTTAACAAAATTAGTAGTTAATATAGCAAATAAAATAAATTTTGACAGTAAAAAATCAAGAATAGGGATAATATTTTTTGTAGTTGTTGTAAGTGCTTTAGGGTATAAGAGTGCTAGCAAAGTTCAAGATCTGGTTTCAATAATAATGAATGTTATAACATATATATCTATAATCCTTGTAATATACTTATTATATAAAGAACAACAAAAATCTAAGGAAATAGAAGAAAATTATAATGCATTATTTACATACTTAGAAAAATATGAGAAAGAGATTGTTGAAAAAAGAAAAATTATACACGATTATAAAAATCAATTAATAGTTATAAATGGTAATATAGACGATAAAGTAAAATTAAAAGAATATATTAGTGAAATAATAAAAGAACAGAAGAGTGTAATAGATAATAAGATGGTAAGAAATATAGATAAACTTCCAAGTGGATTAAAGGGCTTGGTATATTATAAATTAGCAAATTTAGATAATAAAATATTGGTTGATTTATCAGTAAGTGGTGAAATAAAAAAATTTAACAATATTGAGCCGAAAAAGAGTAAAGATATATTAAAAATAATAGGAGTGCTATTAGATAATGCAATAGAAGCAGTAGAAAATGCTGATGAAAAGTATATAGAATTAAATTTTGATATTAAAAACAATAAATTGAAATTTGAATTATTAAATAGTTATAAAGGTAATGTAACTATTAAAAATGTGTTAACTGCTGGATTTTCAACAAAAGGTAATAATAGAGGTTATGGAATACCTTTAATAAAAGATATAGTAAATAAAAATAAAGATTTCGAATTAGATTTAAAAACTAAGGATAACATATTTACAGCAATATTAAATGTAGAAAATTAAAAATCACCATAAACAGTGATTTTTTTGTTGGTAATTATTTAATCATGCTTGCTGGCATTTTTGGTTCATCGTATGCTATTACAGCACAAGTGTTTTCACTAGTTTTAGCAGAAGCTAATGCAGCACTATTTAATATAGTTACTAAACGTTTCATTTATTCACCTCCATTATTCTTTAATATATTTGTGCAAATTGACACCTTTAGTTAATGTATTTCTTATAATTGTTATAAGGTAATTTGAATATTTTATATGTAATTGGATTAATAACAATACTTTGCGCCATCATTGATAGCATAATCAAATTATTAATTTTGTTATAATTAGATATAAATATAATCAATATATATAAACTAGTAACAACTAACGATTTTATTTTAAGTGTTTTTCGCATTTTACTATTAACAATAGGCCTTTTGTGAGTATCAGCAGGTGCAAATAAAGCCATCGATATAATTGTGAAAACACTTATTATTATTTTTGCAATGTATGTAAGATTAAAACTAATTACTATGTATGGAAATAACACAAATACAATTAAACTTGATACATAACAATGCCAACTTTTCTTTGCGTGAATTCCGTACGAAAATGTTCTAAGCCCTGTTGCAAACAAGCAAAATATTATTGTTTCCTTTAATGTACCAAAAATCAAAGAAGTAAATAATATAGCAAATAATTTTGTAAGAGTAATATATATTATCTCTAACCCATACCGTATCCTATCTTGGTCATCTTGATTATAATTATATTTTGCTTGAATTAAATTGAATGATTTACTAACAAAAACTTCTTTCATAATTTTCTCCCTCAAGCATCTTCATTATAGATTATTTTTGCTTAGAAAAATTTTTTTACAGAATAACAAGTTTGATGAACCAGTAAAATCATGATTGAATAGTATTTAAAAAAATATGATTACCTTTCATGTATCAAAAAACGCATCTTGTGCATAAAATGCAAAAAAACAAAGAGTTATTTGATATACTAAACCCGACGGACAAAAGCGGACAAAAACTGTTGTTATTTGTCGGTCAATAATTATTGAATTAAATATAATACTCGAGGTATATTTAATATATAAAATTTAAAGAAGGTGAGGTGCAGAAGTGAGAGGCAACGTTAAGTGGTTCAATAACGATAAGGGCTATGGATTTATAGAATACTTAGATGGCGAAGATATTTTCGTGCATTATTCAGCAATAAAACAAAATGGCTATAAAACGCTTACTGAAGGGCAATTAGTAGAGTTTGATTTAGTTCAAACTGAAAAGGGATTGCAAGCAACAAATGTAATCGCTGTCGTAGAAACTACTGTGTAGTAGTTTCTTTTTTTTAAATGTATTTAATAATTATTGACATCATAAGATATTAATGTTATATTAATAACGTTTGTTAAAACTTAGTTTTAACTTATATTTAAGTCATTTACGACACACTAGGGTGTGTGTCAAGAAGAAAGGAGTTATAATATGCCTACAATTAATCAATTGGTAAGAAAAAGTAGAGGTAGTAAAACTAGAAAAAGCAAATCTCCAGTTTTAGGTGTTGGTTTAAATACAATCCAAAGAAAACAAACTAAACAAGACGCACCACAAAAGCGTGGAGTATGTACTCGTGTTGGTACTACTACACCAAAAAAACCCAACTCTGCTTTAAGAAAATATGCGAGAGTTAGATTATCAAATGGTATGGAAGTAACTTGCTATATACCAGGAGAGGGACATAATCTTCAAGAACACAGTGTTGTACTTATCCGTGGTGGACGTGTTCCAGATTTAATCGGTGTTCGTTATCACATTATTCGTGGAACATTAGATACTGCTGGCGTTCAAAATAGACAACAAGGACGTTCTAAATATGGTGCTAAAAAGCCAAAGAAAAAATAGTAATAGTAAAGGAGGAAAAATATAATGCGTAAAAGAAGAGCTGTAAAAAGAGACGTATTACCAGATCCAATCTATAATTCAAAGATTGTTACTAAACTAATAAATCAAATTATGTTAGATGGTAAAAGAGGTAAGGCAGAAACAATAGTATATGATGCTTTTAATATGGTAAAGGAAAAAACAAAAGCTGATCCAAATGAAGTATTCATGAAGGCCTTAGAAAACGTAAAACCAGCTTTAGAAGTTAAAGCAAGACGTGTTGGTGGTGCAAATTATCAAGTACCTATGGAAGTTAGTGCTGATAGATCACAATCACTTGCACTTCGTTGGTTAGATAATGCTGCTAGAACAAGAGGTGGCAAATCAATGGCTGAAAGATTAGCCAATGAAATAGTAGATGCATCAAACAATACAGGTGGTGCAGTAAAAAAACGTGAAGATACACATAGAATGGCAGAAGCTAATAAAGCATTTGCACACTATCGTTGGTAGAAAGGAGTAATTATGGCACGTGAATATTCATTAGAAAATACACGTAATATAGGTATAATGGCTCATATTGATGCCGGAAAAACTACATTCTCTGAACGTGTATTATATCATACAGGAAAAATCCATAAAATTGGTGAAACACACGATGGCGAATCACAAATGGACTGGATGGAACAAGAGAAAGAGCGTGGTATCACAATTACTTCTGCTGCTACAACTGCATTTTGGAAAGGAAATAGAATTAACCTAATAGATACTCCAGGACACGTAGACTTTACAATAGAAGTTACAAGAAGTTTAAGAGTACTAGATGGTGCTATTGCTTTACTAGATGCTAATGCTGGTGTTGAACCTCAAACTGAAAACGTTTGGAGACAAGCAACTAGTATGAACGTTCCAAGAATGATATTCGTTAATAAAATGGATAAACTTGGAGCAGATTTCTTTAAAAGTGTTGAATCTGTACATGAAAGATTAGGTGCTAATGCTGCTGCCGTAGAATGCCCAATAGGTGCTGAAAATGAATTCAATGGAGTAATAGATTTAGTTACTATGAAAGCATATCACTATGATGGCAATCCAGATGAAAATTATACAGAAATAGAAATACCTGCTGATTTAAAAGATAAAGCAGAACAAATGAGAAACGAATTAATTGAATGTGTTTCTGAATTTGATGATCAATTAATGGAAGATTATCTAGAAGGAAAAGAAATTTCTGTAGAAACAATTAAAAAAGCAATTCGTAAGGGAGTTCTAGAAGTTAAGTTCTTCCCAGTATTTTGTGGATCAGCACTTTCTAATATGGGTGTTAAGTTAGCGCTTGATGGTGTAATTGATTATTTACCATCACCAAGTGATGTTCCAGCATTTAAATGTCAAACTATGGACGGAGAACCTGCTGAAAGACATCCATCTGATTCTGAACCATTTGCTGCTTTAGCATTTAAAATAATGACAGACCCATTCGTTGGTAGATTATCATTCTTTAGAGTATATTCAGGAACATTAAAAAGTGGTTCTTATGTTTTAAACTCTAATAAAAATGTTAAAGAAAGAATTGGTAGAATCTTACTTATGCATGCTAATACAAGAACAGAAATACAAGAAGTGTATGCTGGAGATATAGCTGCTGCAGTAGGACTTAAAAATACAACAACAGGTGAAACTCTTTGTGATGAAAAGAAACCAGTTATATTAGATAAGATGGAATTTCCTGAACCAGTTATTTCAGTTGCTATTGAGCCAAAATCAAAAGCAGATCAAGAAAAAATGGGACTTGCATTGTCAAAACTTGCAGAGGAAGATCCAACTTTTAAACAAAGAACAGATCAAGAAACTGGTCAAACAGTTATATCTGGTATGGGTGAACTTCATCTTGATGTATTAGTTGACAGAATGAGAAGAGAATTTAACGTAGAAGCAACTGTAGGAAGACCACAAGTTGCATATCGTGAAACATTAACACAAGCCGCTGATTGCGAAGGTAAATATATTAAACAATCAGGTGGTCGTGGACAATATGGTCATGTATGGATTAAATTCGAACCAAATCCTGAAAAAGGATATGAATTCGTTGATGCAATCGTTGGTGGAGTTGTTCCAAGAGAATATATTCCAGTTACAGATAAAGGTATACAAGAGGCAATGGCTGGAGGTATACTTGCTGGTTACCCAATGGTTGATGTAAAGGCAACTTTATTTGATGGATCTTACCACGATGTAGACTCATCAGAAATGGCTTATAAAGTTGCGGCTAGTTTGGCTTTAAAAGAAGCAAAGAATAAATGTAAGCCAGTACTACTTGAACCAATAATGAAGGTTGATGTAGTGACACCAGAAGAATATTTCGGAAACATTATGGGAGACTTAACTTCAAGAAGAGGAAGACCATCTGGACAAGAATCAGTTGGAAATGCAATAAGATTAACTGCTCTTGTTCCACTTGCTGAAATGTTTGGATATGCTACAAGTTTAAGAAGTAATTCTCAAGGAAGAGCAACATTCCAAATGCTTCCAGATCATTATGAAGAAGTACCTAGAAATATTGCAGAAGAAATAATTAAGAAAAATGGTGCAAAATAAGTATCAAACTACTTGATAAATTTAAGTAGTTTAGATAAAATATAATAGTAAATCAAATAAAGGAGGAAATTAAAAATGGCAAAAGAAAAATTTGATCGTTCAAAACCACACGTTAATATTGGTACAATTGGACACGTAGATCATGGTAAAACAACTTTAACTGCAGCAATAAGTGCAGTATTATCAAAAAAAGGTTTAGCACAACAAGTAAAATTCGATAGTATTGATAAGGCACCAGAAGAAAAAGAGAGAGGTATCACAATCAATACAGCTCATATCGAATATGAAACTGAAAAGAGACACTATGCACACGTAGACTGTCCAGGACATGCTGATTATGTTAAAAACATGATAACAGGTGCAGCACAAATGGATGGAGCTATCTTAGTTATAGCTGCTACAGATGGACCTATGGCTCAAACAAGAGAACATATCTTACTTGCTCGTCAAGTTGGTGTTCCAAGAATGGTAGTATTCCTAAATAAGTGTGATATGGTTGATGATGAAGAATTATTAGACTTAGTTGAAATGGAAGTTAGAGAATTATTAAATTCATATGGCTTTGATGGAGATAACACACCAATAATTCGTGGTTCAGCTTTAAAAGCACTTGAAGGAGATCCAAAATACGAAGAAAAGATTATGGAACTTATGAATGCAGTTGACGAATGGATTCCAACTCCAGTTAGAGATACTGATAAACCATTCTTAATGTCAATTGAAGACGTATTTACTATCACAGGTCGTGGTACAGTTGTTACAGGACGTGTTGAACGTGGTGAATTAAAACTAAATGAAGAAGTTGAAATAGTTGGTATCAAAGATACTAGAAAAACAACAGTAACAGGAATAGAAATGTTCCGTAAACAATTAGATTATGCTCAAGCAGGAGATAATGCTGGTGTATTATTACGTGGTATTACTCGTGATCAAGTTGAACGTGGTCAAGTATTAGCAAAACCAGGAACAGTTACTCCACATACTAAATTTGAAGCTGAAGTTTATGTACTTTCTAAAGAAGAAGGTGGAAGACATACTCCATTCTTCTCAAATTACAGACCTCAATTCTATTTTAGAACAACAGATGTAACTGGTGTAATCGAATTACCAGAAGGAACAGAAATGGTTATGCCTGGAGATAATACAAGAATGACTGTTGAACTTATACACCCAATTGCTATTGAACAAGGAACAAAATTCTCTATCCGTGAAGGTGGTAGAACAGTTGGTTCAGGTGTAGTAAGTAAAATAGACAAATAAAAAAGAGCATTGAAGTGATAAAGTAAAAGTAGACACATAAAAAGAATGTGATCTACTTTTCTTTTGCTATAATTTAATAAAGGAGATGATTTTATGGGAAGACCTAAAGGCGGAAAAAATAAATATTGGACAAAAGAAGAAAAATTAAAATTGATTAAAGAACATTTGGAAATGCATGTAAGCACTTTAGAAATAACTAATAGAGAGCATATTTCTAATGGAATGTACAATAATTGGTTAAGAAAATATTTAGAATTAGGAGAAAAAGGTTTAGAAAACAAGAAAAAACCGGGGAATCCATTAGCTAAATATTGTAACAAAAAAAATCTAACTGATATGGAAAAGTTAGAGTATGAAAATATGAAATTAAGAATTGAGAACGAACGATTAAAAAAAGGTTACATGGTGAAAGGAGATGGTCAAGTTGTAATATTCAATGGTTTAAACAACAAGAATATGAAATAATTTTATTATTAAGTAACGAATTTAATATAAAAACTCTATGTTTTGAAATGAATATATCAAGAAGCGGATTTTATAAATGGTTAAAGAATAAAGATGTTTTAAATAACTATGAAATAAATAGAAATGATATGTGTGATTTAGTTGAAAAATATCATAAAAAGCATCCATCGTGGGGATACAGGCATATAAATAGACAAATACGAATTGATATTGGGTGGTATGTATCTGATAATTTTGTTCATAAATGTTGTAAATATTTGGGAATCAAATCTATAGTTAGAAATTATAAATATAGAAAGCCAGGAGAAGAATCTATAAAATATCCCAATCTTGTTAAAGGTAACTGGAATGTTGAAAAACCATTAGAGTTAATAGTTACCGATATGACTTGTATTAAATATCGTGGTGACTTATATGATACAGTTTTATATATGGATGCTTTCAATATTGAAATATTATCTTATTCATATACTAAAAAACACAATTCAATAATGCCTTATTATGAAGGTTTAAATATAATTTTAGATAAAATAAAAGGAATTGATTACTCCACAACTTTGCATAGTGATCAAGGAGTAGTCTATTCCTCAGCGGCATTTACCAATGCACATAAAGATTATAACATTATTCGTTCAATGAGTCGAGCAGGAACACCCACAGATAATCCTAAAATGGAATCTATAAATGGTTGGATTAAAGATGAAATTATGAATGATTGGGATATAGATAACTATGATTCGTTTGAAGAATTTATTAATGCTTATATATATTATTATAATAATGAAAGATTAGCATGTTCGTTAAATTATAAAACCCCAATTCAATATAAAATTGAACTAGGGTTTCAATAAATTCTTTTTTAGTGTCCACTTTTTGTTGACTTATTCAATTTTACAAAATATTTCTTCTTTATTTTTGATTAGGAACAATATATCCGTTACTTAAACAAAATATAGTAAGTTTAGTTATGTTATCAAACTCTAGTTTAGTAAGAATATTTGAAATATAATTTCTTAAAGTACCTGAGGTTATATTTAATTCTTCGGCAATTTCATCTCTATCTTTAGCTTCACATATACATCTTATTATTTTAATTTCTTTATCTGAAAGATCTTTAAATTTTTCACTTTCTTCACTATACATACAATTATCTGGAAATAGAGTATATCCTTTTAGAACTTGACTGATACTAAAAAGTAATGATTCACTATCTGTGTCTTTATATATTAATCCATCTAAATTATATTCTTTAGCAGTATTTAAAAAAGTAATTTCTGGTACACCAGTAATAGCAAGTATTTTTACTTTATTGTGATATTTATCTTTTACTTCTTTGGCATATTCTATACCATTAGCACCTTCTTTAGTAACTACATCAGTTAATATTAAATCTGGTTTATATTTTTTATATAAATTCATCATATCTTTAGCACTAGTACATGTACAGACAATATCATAATCATTTGATAAAGTATTCTTTAACATATTGTTAAGCAGTGCTTGATCTTCAATAATCATTATTTTCTTCTTATTTACCATAATATTCACCTCAAGAATATATAAATATTATATCATCAAAGTTGATTTTTTCATATATAAAACAATGAGTTTAATAGAAAAACTATTACTTTTGTCATATTTTTTCTTAAATTTGTATTACCTTTTTCATCTATTTTAAAATACGAAAATTATATATAATATTATTATGATTAAATGGTATGCTTACTAAAAGTAAAGAAAAAGAAGAAAAAACTTCTAAAAATAATAAGAAAAGGAATATTATTTTAATAGTAGTTGGTCTATTACTATAAATAAAGGAACAGAACTAACACTACCAAAAGATCCTACTTATAAAGGTTGGGTTGATGTTAATGATATACCAATTTATGATAAAGCATTACTAAGTGAAGATACAACTTTATATGCTAAATGGGAAAAAGTAGAGGAGAAGAAAGAGTAACTGCTACACTTCCAAGTGGTAAGAGTGCATCTCAAACATTAAACTTAGAAAAAGACTTAATGTTAACCGCAGGTAATAATGAATATACTTATGTGGATAAAAATAAATATTTTAATACTGGCTCTAATGATTTTACTGTTAAATCAAATCAAAGTGTTAAATGGTCTATAAGTGGAACTATTTCAGGAAGTGTTACAACAAATGATACTACTTGTATTGGAAAAGTAAATGCTACAACCAACTCATCTGCTACAATTACTGCAACTACTGTTGGAGGGCAAAAATTAGAAGTGTATTGTGTAGCCGTAGTAAATTAAGGTATTAAATATTTAAAATGTGTCAAAAGTCATATTTTTTGCAAGAATAATATGACTTTTTTCATCTATTAAAGAAAGTGAAAATATAGTATCATTATATAGGAAGGAGGAAGATTTGATGATAAAATCAAAAAATGTAGTTAAAAAATTAACTACGATATTATTTACATTAGTAGCAGTTTTCACCATTGGATTAACTAATGTAAATGCAACAAAAACTGCAGAAGTTGCAAATCTAGATTCTTTGGAAAGCGCAATGAATGATAATGAAACTGATGTAGTTAAACTTACTAGTGACATTACATTAAGAAGTGATTTTGATACAACTTTCACACTTACAATGTCTAAAACATTGGATTTTAATGGTAAAACATTAACTGTGCCAAAAAATTATAGGTTTAAACTAATTTATATAAATAGTCTAGACTTAAAATTCATTAATTCAAATAGTTCTGAAAGAGCAAAACTTAATATTTTAGCTCATAGCGAAGATCCAATCTATAATGAAATTATGAAAGCTGAATATACTGTTAATTTTGAAATAGATGGTGTAGATGTTGAATATGAAAAAGATTCAGAAACTTTTTGGACATATGCAAGAAGCAACAGATTTAATAATTTAGTTTTTAAAAATCTAAAAGTAACAGGATTTTATGAGATAGCAGGCGGAGGAAAAACAATAAAATTTTCAAATGTTACTAAAGAAAATAAAAATAGTCCTAAACATACAGTTTTGATGAATAGATCTGATTTAACTGTTGATGAGGTAATTGATGCTGATTCTATTATTGAATATTCTGATAGAGAAGGCACTAAAATAGCAAATAGAGCTGATAAACTTAGTACGATAGATGGTTACTGGGGTCCAATTACTGTTAAGAAAAAAGAAGTTCAAACATTAGATGCTACAACAGAAGATGAATTAATAGCTGCTGTTAATCAAATTAATAATAGCAAGGACACTATTATTAAATTAGGTGGTAATATTAAGTTAACAAAACCTTTAGATTTTTATGTTTTAGGTAATGTTACTTTAGATTTAGTGGGTAGTACTTTAGATGTAACAGAAAATCATTTAACATTCTATTATGGTTATAAAGATGAAAATAATTATAATTTTAGAAGTAATCTAACCATTAAAGATAGTGGCAATGGTAATAGTGGTAAAATAACTGGAGTAGGATTTGATGGTAGGGTAAGAATATCTACTATAGATATGGCTGAAGAATTAAAAAATTTACCTAAGACTTATGGTCTTACAATTGATGGAGGAACTTATGCCGTTACCGGAACAAATTCATGGGATGAATATGTATTTGATGTATTTGGTGATGATTATGCTAAGCAGCAAAACATTACTTTAAATGTTAATGTTAAAAAAGGTATTTTTGAAGTTGGAAAAGTAGATGGCGCAATATTTATGATGCCTTCATCTGATAAGACTAATATGAAGGCAAACTTCAATTTTGAAACACTTACAGTAAAAGGTCAAGGTGTTAAACTAGGATTTAATATTTTAGGTGAGAAAAAAATTAAAGAAGTAATACCAACTGATACAGAATTATATTATACTGATGGTAACCAAGTAATTGAACTAGAAGATAGAACAACATTGGTTACAAATGTTAGAGCTAGTTCAGATAATAGTTATCCACAATATATTAAACTTGCTAAAGAAACAGGTTTAAGTGTTGATAATGTTACATTACCAAATGTTACATTTGGATATACTGGTGTGCCAGAAGCAACAATTAATATTGCTAATATTGGTGCTGCTGAGTTAAAAATTACTAATGTAACAGTATCTGATAATTTTGAAATAAACGTATCTAGTCAACCAATAATAGGTATTGGTGCAACTAATACTGATTTTAAAGTTAAAGCAAAATCTGGTCTTAATGCTGGAAATTATACTGGAACAATTACTGTAACTGATGAAAATGGTAAAACATATACAGCAACAGTTACATTAAAAGTTGAACCAAAACAATTAACAGGATTAGGTATTAGTGGTTTAGATAGTAGATGGGTTTATGGCACTACTAAAACACCAACAGCAACAGGCGTTGAAGGTTTAACACCTGATGGCTATGAATTCACTTATTCTAAGAAAGATGATTCTGAAAACTATGTAAATATAGGTAATAAAATGCCTACTTTAGTGGGTGAATATAAAGCTACTTTAAGTATTAAAAATTCAAATTATACACCAAGTGAAGCTAGTGTTAATTTTGAAATCACACCAATTACTACAGAAGTAAAAGTAAAAAGTAATGATGCATCATTTACATATGATGGAACAGAACACACACATAATGCTTATGATGTTTTATGGGCAAATAATGGTAGTCCAAGAACTGATAATAAATTACCTAATGGTGATTTAGTTACTGCAGTAATTACTGGTAAAGTAAGAGATGTTAAAGATACAGCTCCTGAAAATAATACAATTGGAAAAATTACTATAACAAATGCTGAGGGTATTGATGTAACTAATTGTTACTCTGGTATTGTAAAAGCTGCCGGTAAATTAACTGTAAACAAAAAAGATAGTAAGATTACTGTAACATCTGAAGATGCTAATAAAGCATATGATGGTAGTCCACTAACTAATAATAATAAAAATGTAACAGGTGAAACTGTAGCTGGTGATGAGGTAGTAGTAGAGTTTACTGGAAGTCAAACATTTGTAGGAACATCAGATAATAAGTTTACTGTTAAAGTTATGAGAGGTTCTGATAATGTTACTGATAATTATACATTTGGAACTCATACATTTGGAAAACTAACAGTAAAAAGTGCAGATCAACCTTTAGCAATTGCAGATCAATATGTAAAAGTTAATGGTTCTATAACAAAAGGTTATTTAGAACAATCAGTAACTGGAAATGAAGGAAACATTGATTTTACTATTAAATCTGGAACAGCACTTACATATGATGCTACAAATGAAGAATATGTAGCAGGAGCTACTGAAGGTGATGTTGTAATGACTGTTACAGCAACTGCAGTAAATAAAGGTGGAGATGATACTCCTGAATGGAAAGAAACATCAAAAGAATTTACAGTTCATGTTGTAAATAAAACAGATGTAAATATTTCAGGACTTTCTAATAATGAAACATTTACTTATGATGGAAATCCTAAAATGCCAACAGGAACAATTAGTGTTAATGCTGGAACAGTAAATGTTAGTGATTTAGAAGTATTATATGAAGGAACTGGTTTTACAAGTTATAGTAAAGATACTGCACCTACAAATGCTGGTACTTATACAGTAACATATAAAGTTCCTGATACTAATGCAAATTACACTGGAACATTTAGTGTTGCATTCACAATTAAAAAAGCACAACTTGAAAAAGTAACTTTAGTTGAAAACACTTTTGAATATACTGGTGATGAAATAGTTTCAGATGGTAGTAATTTTGATTCAACTAAGATGAATGTTTCTGGCGATATTAAGGCTACTAATGTTGGAAATTATAGCATTACAGTATCCTTAAAAGATAAAGCTAATTATGAGTGGAAAGACGATAGTACAACTACAGATTTAGTTTTAAATTGGTCAATCACTCCAGCAACACCAGACTATACAGTACCAACTGGTCTTACTGGTGTAAAAGGAAAAACATTAAATGATGTAACTCTACCAGGTAGATTTACTTGGAATGATGCAAGTACAGTATTAACAGCTGGAACTAATAAGTATAAAGCAAAATATACTCCTGAAGATACTACAAACTATAAAACAATAACTGATATTGATATTAAGGTTAAAGTTTTAGATAAGTTTAATGTAACAACATCAGTTGATGGTGGAAATGGAACAATTACACCAAGTAAACCAGATGTTGTTGAAGGAACTAAAGTTGAAATAACATTTACACCAGATACAGGTTATATGATTGATAAAGTATTAGTAAATACAGTAGAAACTACTGTAACTGGTAATAAAATAGTACTTACTATAAATGAAGAAAAAAAGGTTATTGTAAGTTATAAGAAAATACCATTTACTGTAACTGTTAAAGATGTAGATGGTGCTACTATTACTCCAAATGGTGTAGTTGCAGTAACTTATGGTGAAGATAAAGAATTTACTATAACTGCTAATAGTGGATATAAGTTAGTTAAAGTTCTAGTTGATGAAACTGACAAAACTGCTGATATGGTTGGAGATACTTTAAAACTTACAAATATAACATCTAATATCAATTTAGAAGTTGTAGTTGAAAAAATAGTTTATGAAGTAACTGAAGGAGCTAATCAAAAATATACAATTACTAAAAATAATGAAGCTAAATTTAAAATAAATGCTGACTTTAGATTATTTGATGATGGTAAGGTATATGTTGATAATGAATTAGTTGATCTTAAAAATTATACAGCAGAAAGTGGAAGCACAATAATTACATTAAAGAAAGAATTCGTTGATACATTATCAGTTGGAGAACATACTTTAAAAGTATTATTCAATAATGGTGGAGAAGCAATTACAACTTTTAATGTAGCAAAAGTAACAGTGCCTACTGATAATCCAAATACTGGAGATAACATTGGATTCTATATAATAAGTGGAATCTTAACAATCGTAGGACTTGCTGGAGCTGGAATCTTTTATAGAAGAAAACAAACAAATTAAACTGTGAGTTAGAGTTTTCTCTAACTCCTTTTTAATATAAAAATTGAGGGATGGTAATGTGAAAAAGACAAAATTAAAGATAAAGAAACTATCTAAAAAACAAATTATCATTATTTCAAGTATTCTTCTAATTGTTATACTAATTATTGTTTTACTATCACAAAAAGAACCATATGTTGGTAAAATAAAAGATGGAAAAGCAGTATACATTGATAGAGTTAAAAATGTAACAGTATATCCTGAAAAAAATAAGACATTAATAGAGTTTGAGAATAACGAGGAACTTATTGATAATTGTATAATATCAAATGAAATATATGATAAATTTAAAAGTAATGATCCACTTTATAATATAACAGTCAAAGATTATTCTAAATTATCTAACTTATCTGCTAAAGAAAATTATAATATAAATAAATCTTTACAATTAAAGTTAGTAAAAGAAGATGATAGTTATACTGATTATTATGCAATGACTTGTGGATTTAAAAACAAAAAAGAACTTATGAAATATACTAAAGCAGTTATAAAACTTGCTAATAAAGTTAAATAAAGAATAGATTTTCTAAAAGAATTTCTATTCTTTTTTTATTTTGGAATTGAGGGGATATGATGCCATTTTGGAAATGGTTAATATTTATAGTGTTAGTTTTAGGACTATCACTTTTTTTATTTTGTGCATTAAAAATATCAGATATATCTGAAATAGAATTATGGTTACTAGAAAATGTGAGAATTAAAAATCCTAAATGTGTTTTTTTTTAGGTTAAGTAATATCTTAAATCTTGATTATAACGAATTACTTAAGTATAGATTTGCATCATTTTATAGAAAAATTGATGCTAAAATTGGGTGCTTTGATTTTATTTTAACAAAGGAAGTCTCAAGATTTGCAAGAGATACTTTGGATAGTATTCAGTTTGTAAAAAGCATTTTTGATAATAAGAATAGTATTCTTGAAGAAATATATAGTTTATTAAATGAAGCAAGTAATAGTACTGATTATCAAAAAGAAAAATCTAAAATAAGTAAACAGATTATTGAAGTAGAAAAACAAAAAGATAACTTATTTATAATGAGAAGCAGTAATGAAATTTCTTCAGAAGAATTTGCTGAATATAGGAATAAATATAACTCTAAAATAGATACTCTAAATGAAGCATTTAATAAAATAGTGGCTCTTGAAGAAAATACAAAAACATCTTTTGAATCAGTTGAAACATTAAGAAAAACAATTGAAAATATTATATCAATTAATGATGATAGTGTACTTTCAATTGTATCTTCTTTATTTGAGAAAATTATTGTTGAAACTAATCATGAAAAGAATGGAAATAAAAAAGCAGTTCTTCATTGTCAACTAAAAATTGAGGGAGACAAAAGGTAGAATTTACCTTTGAAAGAGTTATCTCTTCTTTTTAAGAGTAACGAGAGTTTTTGTCGCACCAAGTGGTAAAAATTTAGTATGTATACCAGCTTTTTCTGATATTGTTATAGATGGTGAGGAAAGAACTGCTATAAAGTTAATAGTAGAATCAAAATAAAATAAAGAGAATTGTTATTCTTCAGTTATTCTTCATACAATTCTCTTTTTAATAATTCAATATTATCTTTCATAACAGAAATATAATCTTTACCATTCTTAGAATTCTCATTGGATAATGTGGTAAGAGGATCAAAATATATTTTTTCAATACTATTGTCATCAACAAATTCTTCAACTCTGTCACTCAAATTATCATTAGGCATCATAATTATATATTTAATTTCCTTATCATCAACAAGTTCCTTAACGTCAGCAAAAACTTTATCAGTTAAAGCTTCATTATCCTCAAAAGACCAAACTTTTAAATTATATTTTTCCAAATACTTAAATACATCATTTGATACTAATACATTATTATTAGGTGCATTCTCAACCATAAGTTTAATTTCAGCATCAAGTTCAGATATAGATATTTTAAGTTCATCATATTCATCATCAATTTGCTTTCTCAAAAACGAATTAGTTATATATTCCTTCATACCATTCCTAATATTCAAGCAAAGCATTAAGAAATTAGAAGGATTTAACCATAACTCTTCAATACTATTTTCAATTTCCATACCCATAGTAGCATCTACAATCATCAAATCCTTATTATTATTAAGCATTTTAACAGCATAACTCTTCTCATCACTTAAACCATTATAAACAAATAAATTACCTGTACTATAATCTCTAATTAATTTATCAGTAAGTTTAATAACTTCATTAGGATAAATACTAGAAACATTACTATATTCTCCATATAATTTACTAGTAATATATTCAACAGGATAAGTAGTAGTATATATAGTAATATCTTCCATACTATCCTTCTTACAACCACTCAAACTAATTACAAAAATAAAAGTACATAACATTAAAACAATTTTTTTCATATCTTCCTTTCTGGTACTGGATCATATCCCATACCACCCCAAGGGGCACACCTTAATATTCTTTTTATACTTAAAAAACTTCCCTTTAATGCACCAAATCTCTTAAGTGCAATAATAGAATAATCTGAACAAGTGGGAGTATATCTACACATCTTATGCCAAGGTCCAGGTATTAATTGATATATCTTTATAAATCCAATAAGCAAATATTTCATACTCACCACCAATACTATTTTACCATGTAATTAGAAAAAAGTCATTTGAAATTATAAGATTGTTAATATTAAAAAATTATTATATAATGTAAGTGGGTGATAGAATGAAAATACTTGATAAATATAGAATAAAAGCAAATAATATAGATTTGTTTGAAACTGCATTTACTCATACATCATACTGTAATGAAAATAAAGGAACTGAAAGTTATGAGAGATTAGAATTCTTAGGGGATAAAGTATTAGATTTCATAGTTAGTGAATATTTATATAAAAACGAACACATAGAAGAAGGGGAAATGACTAAAATAAGAGCAGCACACGTATGTGAAGATGCATTATATGAATATTCATTAAATTGTAATTTCGGAGAATATTTAAAATTAGGAAAAGGAGAAGAAATAACAGGTGGAAGATGTAAAAAGGCAATACTAGCAGATGTATTTGAGGCGTTTGTTGGTGCACTTTATATAGATCAAGGAATAGAAAAAGCAAAAGAGTTTGTATATAGTACAGTAATTGATTCCATAAAGAAAAATGAGGAAATATTTAACGATTATAAGTCCTTGTTACAAGAACTAGTACAAACAAATAAAAAATCATTAGAATACATATTGGTAAAAGAAAGCGGTCCATCACATAATAAAGAATTCGAGGTAAATGTAGTAGTAGAAAACATCATTTACGGAAAAGGAATTGGAAAAACAAAAAAAGAAGCAGAGCAAATGGCAGCAAAAGATGCTCTTAATAAGAGGGCTAATGTATAAAAAATATATAAAAAGAATACTAGATATAATTATCTCAATAATTTTAATAATTTTACTGTTACCACTATTTATAATAATGTATATAATAACAAAAATAGAGTTTACTGGTAATGCAATCTACAAACAAAAAAGAATTGGATTATTTGAAAAAAACTTTACCATTTACAAATTTAAAACAATGGATGACAAAACAAAAATGGTAACAAAAGTAAGTAGATTGATAAGAAAAATAGGAATAGATGAAATACCACAATTATTTAATGTATTAAAAGGAGATATGTCATTAATTGGACCAAGACCATTTATTGTAGATGATCCACTTCCAAGTAGTTATAAAAAAATAAGACATACTGTAAGACCTGGAATGACAGGATATGCACAAATAAGTGGTAGAGTAGAATTTACTCATAAAAAAAAGTTAGAATATGACTATGAATACGTAGAAAATATTAATTTCTTTTTCGATTTAAAAATATTTCTAAAAACTATAGTATACATATTTAAGCAGATATTTAATTAATACCTGCTTAATTTTATAGAAAAAAAGAACATATGTTCTTTTTTTCTACAATCTATTTAAAAAATAATGTACAAGTAATAAATGGAAATGGAACAAGTGATAATCCATATATATTAAAATTAGGAGAATAATATAAAGTAGTAAATCATTTCTCTTTCTTGTTTATAAAACAGTTTTATAGTATAATTCTAATGTTAGAAGGTGTACTTATGTATTTAAAACAAATTAAAATAAACGGATTTAAATCATTTGCAGATAAAATTACTTTAGATTTAGAAAAAGGAATAACTGGTATAGTTGGACCTAATGGTAGTGGAAAAAGTAATATAGTAGATGCTATAAGATGGGTATTAGGTGAACAATCTATCAAATCTTTAAGAGGAGATGGTAATATGACTGATGTTATATTCCAAGGAAGTAAATCAAGAAATCCATCTAATAGTGCATCTGTTACTTTAGTATTTGATAATTCTGATCATTCTTTAAAAATAGATTTTTTAGAAGTTTCAATAAAAAGAACAATTTATAAAACTGGAGAAAACGAATATTTTATTAACAATGAAAAAGTAAGATTAAAAGATATAACTGAATTACTTATTGATAGCGGTAGTGCTAAAGAATCTTTTTCAATAATATCTCAAGGAGATATTTCAAATGTTTTAAGTACAAAACCAGAAGATAGAAGAATTATATTTGAAAGTGCAGCAGGAGTATTAAAATACAAAAAAAGAAAAGAAGAAGCAACTAAAAAGTTAGATAAAACTCATGATAATATTGATAGAATAAATGACATAATAAATGAGTTAGAAATACAAGTATTACCTTTAAAAGAACAAAGCGAAAAAGCAGAAAAATATTTATCTTATAAAAAAGAATTAGAAGATATAGAAATCTCTTTAATTGCTAGTGATTTAGATAATATAAATACTGAATACACAAATAGTAAATCAAAAATAGATATTTTGAATAAAGAATTAGTAGAATTATCCACATCTAGTAGTAGTTTTGATGCAGATTTATCTATGAAAAAGTTAAAATTATCTAAATTGAATGAAAAGATATATGATAAACAATCAGAACTTATAAATATAACAACTAAAGTAGAACAACTTAATGGAAAAAAGAATATAATATCTGAAAGAAAAAAATATGAAGTAGAAGATGTTAAACTTCATAATAATATTTTGTCTTTAAAAGAAGAAGAACTAAAACTAAAGAATCAAAAAGAATTACTTGAAAATGAAATAAATAGTTTAAATATTGAAAAGAAAAATAATGATGATATTCTTTCTAAGTTAACTAATGAGATATCTTTAATAAGTATAAATAAAAATAATCTATCTAATGAATATAGCAAAAAAAGCAATATAAAAGTTAGTAATGAATATAAAATATCTATATTAGAAAATTCAATAGATAATAATAGTGGTTTTCCTTTTGCAGTAAAATCAGTTTTAAATAATCCTAAGTTAAAAGGAATTTGTGATGCGATTGGTAATATAGTAAATACTACTGATAAATATACAAATGCAATAGAAGTATCACTCGGATATTCATCTTCATACGTTGTAACTGAAAACACTGAATGTGCAGAAGATGCAATAACATATTTAAAACAAAATGCACTAGGGAGAGTAACATTCTTTCCTCTTGATGTTATTTCACCTAAAACAATAGATAACAATATATATAATATTTTAAAAGACAATAAGGGATTTATAGATATCGCATCCAATTTAGTAACATATGATTTAAAATACAAAAATATCATATTAAATCAATTAGGTAATATTATCGTAACTGATAATATGAAAACGGCTAATCAAATTGGCAAATTACTTCAATATAGATATAGAATAGTTACATTAGAAGGAGAAATAGTACACGTAGGTGGAAGTTTAACAGGTGGAGTTAATAAAAAAAGTAACAGTATTATTTTAGATAAAATGGAACTTGAAAAATTAACAAATCAGAATATAAATATAGATAATGAATTAAAAAGTATTAATAAAGATATTTTATTAAATAACGAAAAATACGATAATATTAATAATAAATTAGATGGAATTAAAAGAAAAAATATTTACATAAATGAAATTTTGAATATTAAGAATAATGAACTTACTAATATAAATAGCAAATTAAATGAAATAAACCAAAATATAAGTAGCACAGATAATATTTTAAATAATAATATTAGTAGTGAAGAAGAAAATATTTTAAATGATTATTATAATTCAATTAAAGAAAAAGAATATTTGACACTGGAAATTAATAATTTAAATAATGATTTAAAAGAATTGCAGGATGAAATAAATGAATTGGAACATAATTATAAAGAAAGTGGTAACGCATATTATAAAAAACAAAGTGAATTAAAAGAATTAGAAATAAATTTAGGAAAATTAGATGTTAAGTTAGATACTTTACTTAATACATTAAATGAAGAATATAATATTACTTATGAAAAAGCAAAAAGAGATTATGTACTTGTTATTCCATCTGATATAGCAAGAAAGAAAGTATTTGAATTAAAAAGAATGATAAATGACTTAGGTGTAGTTAATATAGGATCCATAGAAGAATATGAAAGAGTAAAAACAAGATATGAATTTTTAAATAATCAAAAGAATGATCTATTTAAAGCAGAAAACACACTTGTTGATATAATAAAAGAAATGGATGAAGTTATGTCAAGAGAATTTCTAAATACATTTAATAAAATACAAATAGAATTTAAAAATGTATTTAAAGAATTATTTAATGGAGGAGATGCTAAATTAAAGTTAACTAACGAAGAAGATATGTTAGAAACTGGTATAGAAATAGAAGCACTGCCACCAGGTAAAAAATTAACATCTATTTCACTTTTAAGTGGAGGAGAAAAAGCATTAACAGCAATTGCATTATTATTTGCAATATTAAGAGTAAAACCAGTACCTTTTTCCATATTAGATGAAGTAGAAGCACCTTTAGATGAAGCAAATGTTGATATATTTGGTAAATTTGTTAAGAAAATGGAAGATAAAACACAATTTATAATAGTTACACACAAAAAGAAAACTATGGAATATGCAAAAGTATTATACGGAATAACTATGCAAGAATCAGGTGTGTCTAAATTAGTTAGTGTAAGATTAGAAGAATTAAAGTAGGTGTAAAATGAAAATAGCAAATGAATGGTTAGATTATGAATTATTACTAACAAAAGACGGAATGAAAAAAGAAAAATGGGGAGAATATACCCTAGTAAGACCAGATCCACAAATAATATGGAGTAACGATTTATCGTTTGGTAAATATGATGCTATATATCATAGAAGTAATAAAGGTGGAGGACATTGGGAATATAAAACTAAATTAAAAGATAATTGGCAAATAAAATACAAAGAATTAACTTTTAATATTAAACCAATGAGTTTTAAACATACAGGTATTTTTCCAGAACAAGCAGTTAACTGGGATTATATGATAGATAAAATAAAAAATTCAAAAAGGAATATAAAAGTATTAAATCTTTTTGCATATACAGGAGGTGCCACAGTGGCATGTCTTTATGCAGGTGCTAGTGTATGTCATGTAGATTCTTCAAAAGGAATGGTTAATTGGGCTAAAGAAAATGTTAATTCATCGAATTTAAGTGATAAAAACGTTAGATATATAGTAGATGATGTAATTAAATTTGTAGAAAGAGAAATAAGAAGAGGAAATAAATATGATGCCATTATAATGGATCCTCCTAGTTATGGAAGAGGAGCAAATAAAGAAGTTTGGGATATAGAAACAGATTTATTTAAACTAGTTAACTTATGTACAAAAATACTAAGCGATAATCCATTATTTATTCTAATAAACTCTTATACAGCAGGTTTATCACCTAAAGTATTAGAAAACATACTAAAATTACTTATTAAACAAAAAGGTATTATTACATCAGGAGAAATTGGTTTAAAAGAAAAAAATACAGGTATAATTTTACCATGTGGAATATATGGTAGGTGGGAAAATGAATAAAATAGTACTATCAATACTTAGTTTTATATTAATATTACTTTTAGTTTACCTAATACTAAAACTAAATTCAAAATCAAAATTATATGAGGTATCATTATGCAAATACTATACGAAGATAACCATATAATAGTAGTAATAAAAGAATGTAATATTCCTGTACAAGAAGATAATAGTAAAGATTTAGATATGCTTACAATGATAAAACAATATATTAAAGAAAAATATAATAAACCAGGTAATGTATATCTAGGACTAGTACATAGATTAGATAGACCAGTAGGTGGAGTAATGGTATTTGCAAAAACTAGTAAAGCTGCATCAAGATTATCTGAACAAATAAGAAACAAAAGTATAGAAAAAAGATATATTGCACTTACTCATAATCATACAAAAGAACACGAAATACTAAAAGACAAACTATTAAAAAATGAAAAAACAAACACATCAAAAATAGACGAAAAAGGAAAATATGCAATACTAGAATATAATTTAATAGAATATAGAAATAATATGTCATTAATAGATATAAACTTACTTACAGGTAGACATCATCAAATAAGAGTTCAATTATCGCACCATGGATATCCAATATACGGAGATCAAAGATACGGAATAGATAAAGAAGGTATTCAAATACATCTATGGGCATATAAATTAAAATTTAAACATCCAGTAAAAGATGAAATAATGGAGTTTACTTATTATCCAAAATGGAAATAACATGTGATAAAGTAGCAAAAATAATTAGTAAAGATTATGAGTATTGTATTGTAAAAATAGATAATGAAGGAAATACAAAAGTAAGTATAACAGGAATATGTTATACAAGTAAAATTATGTAAATTAAATATATTATTTAAGTTAATTTATATTTATTTTTTTAAGTATGTTATCCTCATATAGGAGGAGGAAATATGAATAAATATTTAAAAATAGGTTTATGTTTATTATTAACTATATTTGTGTTTACTGGATGCGAAAACAAAGCAAATGAAACTAAGAAAGAGGATGATAATAGTTTATCAGTTTATGAGTATCATTATTATGATAATGACTTTAATCATACTGAGGATTTTATTGTAAAATATGATAAAAGTGGTAACTTTAAAGAACTACAGATGATTTATAATTATGATAAGAGAACTAATTCAGATGCATGCTCTCAAATCAAGTATACTAAAGAAAACTATATTGATTTAACATATCCAGGTGTATCTGCTAGTTGTATAGTGGATGAAAAAGGTCAAACATTAATTTGGTCTATGACTGATGAATCAGTTAGTGCTGGTTATCTTAAAGATGAAAATAAAGATTATAGTTTTGCATTAAAATATGTTTATGATTCACTAGAAACAGAAGAAAAAGCAAATGAGTATATGAAAAAAGCAGTAGAAGAATTTAAAAAACAAAATGTAGTAGAAGATGATAGAAATTATTTAGTTATTAAAAATGAAAAAGTAAAATGGAATTAAAATTCGGTATTTACCGGATTTTTTTTGACAAAAAGTAAAAAAAATATATAATAATTAAAAAAATTGATAAATTTTAGGGGAGTTTGTCCATTTTATAGAGAATAATATATGTGTAGGGTGTTTTTATGAAGATAAATGAAGAAAAAATAAGTGAAATAAGAAGAAGTGTAAATATAGTAGATATAATATCAGAATACATTCCTGTTGAAAAAAAAGGAAGAAATTATTTTGCAGTATGTCCATTTCATGATGATCATAACCCTAGCATGAGCATATCTCCAGAAAAACAAATTTATACGTGCTTTGTATGTGGTGCACATGGAAATGTATTTAATTTTATAATGGATTACGAAAATAAAACATTTTATGAAGCTTTAAAAATTGTTGCTGATAAAGTAGGAATTTTTATAGATACTATAAAACCAATAAAAAAATTAAATACAATATCGGATTCAATGTATGAAATATATGATATTTCTAGTAAGTTTTATCACAATAATCTTCTGACAAAAGAAGGACTGAATGCAAAAAAGTATTTAGTAGATAGAGGATTTACTGATGAAATAATAAATGAATTTGGAGTTGGATTATCTACAAAAAACCAGTTAACTAAGATATTATTAGCGAAAAATTTTAATGAGAAAATGCTTATTGATTCTGGGATATCTTCAAAGAATGATAATGGCTTGCATGATACATTCTTAGATAGAATTATGTTTCCTTTATGGGATTTAGAAGGAAGAGTAGTTGGATTTAGTGGAAGAATATATAATAAAAAGGATACTTCTAAATATGTTAATTCAAGAGAAAGTGAAATATTTAAAAAAGGTAGTTTGATATATAATTATCATAGAGCAAAAGAGGAAATTAGGAAAAAGAAGTGTGCTATTGTTGTAGAGGGTTTTATGGATGTAATTGCACTTTATAAAGTAGGAATTAAAAATGTAATTGCAATGATGGGTACAGCTGTAACTGAAGAACAAGCAAAAATACTAAAAAAATTATCTACAAATATAATATTATGTTTTGATGGTGATGAAGCAGGTAATAAAGCAACTCTGTCATGTTCTTTGGAACTCACTAAAGTTGGAATAGTACCAAAAATAGTTAGATTGCCAGATAATTTAGATCCAGATGAATATATAAATAAATATGGTAAAGAAAAATATGAAGATTATATTTTAAATCCTAAATCATTATTGGATTATAAAATAGATAATTATAAAAAAAATACGAATTTTAATAGTAGCGATGAAGTATCAAAGTATGTTAAAGATGTTATATTTGAATTGTCGTTTGTAGATGACAAAATAATAAGAGAATTAACAATAAAACGGTTAAGCGATGAAACAAATATAAGTGTAGCAACAATAAATGGAATGGTTAAGAAAAAACCAAAGGAAGTAAAAAAAGAGAAAAAAGAAATACCATTAAATAAGTATGAAAAAGCAGAAAGACGACTTTTGTTTTATATGTTAAGATATAAAGAAGTAATAAACATATATGAAAAGAATAAGTGCTACTTACCTACTAAGGAGTTTAGATATTTAGCAAGTGAAATAATATATTACTTCAATAAACACAAAGAATTATGTATTGCGGATTTCTTGTCATACTTAAGTGATAAAGAAGAATTGATAAAACCATTTAATATGATAGATACTATGGATATAAGTGAGAATTACACATTTGAAGAAATTATGGATTATATAAACTTATTAAATGATTATAGTGTAAAAGAGAGAATTAAAAGTTTAACACAAGAGTTTAAAAAGGAAATAGATACAGATAAAAAAGCAAAAATAGCAAAAGAAATATCAGAATTGAAAGTGAGTGTATAATATGAATGAGATTAAAACATTTGATGAAAGAAAAAAAACTTTAATGAAAATAGGAAAAGAAAAAGGGTATATAACATTTGAAGAATTAGCAGATAATTTAAAGGGCCTTGAAATGGATAGTGATTCATTAGATGAATTATATAATTTATTTCATGATATGGGTATAGAAGTTGTATCTGATGATGTAGATGATACTTCTGATGAATCAGGAAGTGGTGTTGGATTAGATGATTTATCAATACCAAAAACAATAAGCATTAATGATCCAGTTAGAATGTATTTAAAAGAAATAGGAAAAATAAGTTTGTTATCTTTAGATGAAGAACTTGAACTTTCTAAGAGAGTAGCAGAAGGTGATGTTGAAGCTAAAAATAAATTAGCGGAATCAAATCTAAGATTAGTCGTATCAATAGCCAAAAGGTACGTGGGTAGAAATCTTGCATTTCTTGATTTAATACAAGAAGGAAATATGGGACTTATGAAAGCAGTAGATAAATTTGATGCTTCAAAGGGATATAAATTTAGTACATATGCTACATGGTGGATTAGACAAGCTATAACAAGAGCAATAGCAGATCAAGCAAAAACAATAAGAATACCAGTACATATGGTAGAAACAATAAATAAATTAAAAAGGGCACAAAGACAACTTACACTTGAACTTAATAGAGAACCAACAGAAGAAGAAATAGCAGCAAAAATGAATATTCCAGTAGATAAAATAAGAGAAATAATAAAGATAGATGTAGATCCAATATCTCTTGAAAAACCAACTAGAGAAGATGAGGATTCATGCGTTGCTGATTTTATTAAGGATGAAAGTAATATGAGTCCAGAAGAATATGCTATAAATTCTAAATTAAAAGATGAAATAGCTGAAGTATTACTTACATTAACAGAAAGAGAAGAACAGGTATTAAGATTAAGATTTGGGCTTGAAGATGGAACTTGTAGAACACTTGAGGAAGTAGGTAATATGTTTGGTGTAACAAGAGAAAGAATTAGACAAATAGAAGCCAAAGCATTAAGGAAATTACGTCATCCATCACGTTCTAAAAAACTAAAGGATTATTTAAATGATTAAACTATCAAATAGATTAGAAGCAATATCTAGTTTTATTGATAAAAAAGATATTAGTTTAGATGTTGGATGTGATCATGCATTATTAGATATCTATCTATCTAATAAATATAACAAAAAATATTATGCATCAGACATTCGTGAAAGTGCTCTTAATATGGCTAGAGCAAATATTGAAAAATACAGATGTAATAAAGTCGAAATAAGATGTGGAAGTGGACTTGAGGTATTAAATAAAGAAGATGATATAAATACAATAATTATATCTGGTATGGGATATATGACCATATTAAAAATACTTAAAGGAATAAAAAATAAAAAAAACATAGAAAAACTTGTAATTCAATCAAACTCTAATCCTGAAATAATAAGAAAGTTTTTACTTGAAAATGGATTTTATTTGGATAAAGAGTTATTAGTAAAAGACAAAAATATTTATTATATAATTTCTTCATATAAAAGAGGTAAAAAAACATATTCAAAGGTAGATAAAGAAATAGGAATATTTGAAACAAATATTGAATATTTAAAATTGGAAATAAAAAGGAATAAGATATTGTTATCTATTATTCCTAAGAAAAATATTTTAAGAAGAATTAAAATAAAGCAAAGAATTAAATTGTTGAATAAAAAAATAAATACTAAATGAAAAAAATTCTATAAAATAGAACTTTTTTTATGCAAAAAATTGTGGATCATTATTCTGATTAATAGTACTATTTGTTGCACTACTATTACTACTTGTTACATTATTAGTGTTAGTGCTTGTTCCTCTATTTAATTCTCCAATTACTTTAAAAACTGTTCCCATGTTTCTAAACATTGGTTTTACTTGATTATATATAGGCATTGCTTGATTTATTACATTTAATGTTCTTTGTGCATTATCTAAAAATCCGTTCCAATTGAAAGCTTTTTACCAAGACCTAATAATCCACTAGTAGTAGGACTACTTATTGAATTATAAGGCATATAAGACATTGAACTAAATGGATATTGATTATACATAGTTTTCCTCCTCAAAATATTATATGAAAATAATAAAAAAAAGTTTAAATAATTGAAGTTTTATGTTATACTCTGTATAGTAATAGAGGTTGCGTGGAGGTGTGATACTATGGAATTTAATAAAAATAATATTCCATTACATACTGATAATAAAAAGGAACATAACAATGTTTCTTTTGAGCGTAATAAAAAAGATAAGGAACAAGAAAAATTAAAAGAAGAAAGAATAAGATATGAAAAAGAAAGATTAAAACTTGAAAAAATGATTTCAAGGAGAATAGAAAAAGCTGATAAAAAAGAAAAAAGAGAAAAGAGGAAAAATAAAGCAAAACATATCTTTATTAAAAATCCAAAAGAAGACACAAGTATCATTCCTACTATACCTATTAAACAATTTATAGATAGAAAAGAAGCTGTTGAAACTGAAAAGAAATCTTTTATATCTAAATTACTAGAAACCCTAAAGAAAAATGCAACAATAAGAAAAGAAAAAAGGGAAGAAGAAAAGAGAAGAAAATTAATTAAAAAAGAGCAAAGAAAACAAGAAAAACTTAATAGAATAGAAGAAACGAAGAATAAAAAGAATGCTGCTGTTAAATTATTAAAAGATAATGATATTCTTTCTAAAGAAGAGTTAAAGATAAAAAAAGAAGAAGAGAAACAAAGAAGAATATTAGAAAAAGAAAAGAAAAAACAAGAGAATCTAGAAAATGTTAAAACTAATAGCAATGTTACTCTAAAAGAAGAAAGAAAAAAGAAAAGAGAAGAAGCAAAAAGACGAAAAGAGCAAAGAAAACAAGAAAAACAAAAGAAAAAATATGAACTTTTTGCAAAAAAACAAAAGGAAAAAGAAGAAAAACAATTAAAGACAATATCTGATAAAAATGAAAAAAGAAAACAATTAAATAAAGAAAAAGAACAAGCAAGAAAGGATAGAAAAGAAAAAGCTCTTTTAATAAAAAAAGCACAAGAAGAAAGTAAACAGAAAGAGAAAAAAGAAAGAAAGAGTTTAGAAGAAAGATTAAAAAATTGGTACAATAATTTATCGTTTGTAAAAGATAAACAAAATAGAAGAGAGATGCAAAGACAAACTCTATTAATAGATTTTGAAGGTGCTGATGCAGTTCGTAGTGAAGAAAAGATAATGTATAAGTATGTTGCTAAAAATAATGAAACTGGTAAAGTTGAAACTGGATATTTTGCTGCCTTTTCTAAACTTGATGTTCATTCATTCCTACTAGCAGAGGGCTATGAAGTTTATGAAATCACACCACAAAGCAATTTTAAAAAGCCATTCTCATTCGGACCTTCTAAATTTAATCCGAATGACTTAGATTTTTTCCTAACACAGTTATCAACATTCTTAAAAGCAGGTATTACATTAGTTGATTCAGTAAAAATATTATCTAAACAAAGCAATAAAAAATCACATAAAAATATATATAAAATGATAATATATGAATTAACAATGGGAGAAAATTTTAGTGAGGCACTAGCTAAACAGGGAACTATATTCCCAAGATTACTAATAAATATGATAAAAACAGCAGAATTAACTGGTGATTTACCTGAAACACTTGATGATATGGCTGATTACTATAGAGAAACAGAAAAAACAAGAAAACAAATGGTAAGTGCAGTAACTTATCCAGTTGTAGTATTACTTTTCGCTATAGCAGTACTTATATTCATAATGGTAGGAGTTATCCCACAATTCGTTGGTATTTACAGTAACTTAGGTACTGAATTGCCAGGCATTACAGTAGCAGTAATAAACTTAAGTAATTTCCTAAAAAACAATTGGATGTATTTACTTATTGGAGTAGTTGCATTTGTATTAATATTCGTTATATTATTTAAAACAATCAAAGTGTTTAAAACCGTAATTCAAAGTATGCTTATGAATTTACCAGTAATAGGAAAAATAATTATATATAATGAAATAACAATGTTTACAAAGACATTCGCATCACTTTTAAATCATAATGTATATATTACAGATTGTATGGAAGTTTTAAGTAAAATAACTAATAACGAAGTATATAAAATGTTAATTTTTGATACAATAACTAACTTAGCAAAAGGTGAAGCAATATCAAATTCATTTAAAAATCATTGGGCATTCCCTAATGTTGCATATGAAATGATATTAACAGGAGAAAAAACTGGTCAATTAGGAACTATGATGGATAGAGTTGCCAATTATTATCAAGAACAACATAAAAATGCAGTAAATCAAATTAAAGCATTTATAGAACCAATAATGATAGTAATTTTAGCTGGAATAGTTGGAACAGTACTATTATCAGTAGTACTACCAATGTTTGATATGTATCAAGGAATAACATAATAGGAGGCATCATGGAAGTATATTATACAATTTGTTTCTTTATATTTGGACTAGTTTTTGGATCATTCTTTAATGTAGTTGGATATAGATTACCATTAAAGATGTCATTAATTAGTCCTTCTTCACATTGTCCAAAATGTAATCACAAATTATCAAGTAGTGAATTAATCCCAGTTTTTTCATATTTAATACAAGGAGGAAAATGCAAAAATTGTAAAAATAAAATACCAGTATTTTATCCAATATTTGAAACAATTACAGGTGTTTTATTTGCACTTACTTACATAGTATATGGTTTTTCTATTGATACAATTATTTCACTTGTTTTTGTATCACTTATTTTAATACTTATATTATCGGATGTACTATATATGGTAGTACCAAATATATTATTGTTATTTACTGGTTTAACAATTCTAATAATAAAGATAATATTTAATGGAATAAGTATACTACCTATAACATTATTAAATATGATAATACCTTTTACAGTACTTTTGATATTTAAATTACTAGGAGATTTCATATTCAAAAAAGAATCTCTTGGAAATGGAGATATAAATTTAATGCTTATATTTGGTATGGTACTAGGATGGCAAGTAAGCTTATTTACAATAGTTTTAGCATCTTTCCTTGGCTTATTTGCATCACTAATAACCAAAAAATTAAAAGATAATCACGAATTACCATTCGTACCATATTTAGGAATATCCGCTTTAATTGCATTATTCACAAAAATGGACGCAAGTACAATAGAAAAAATGCTTAATTTTTTTGGTATATAATTGACTTTCAAAAAAAATAAATGTATTATTTATACATAAAGCGTTGATTGAAATAAGTAGTAAAAAAATTATTTAAAGAGAGTTAGTGTTAGGTGTAAACTAATAATAATATTTTATGAAATCTATTCATGAGTGATTAATAATCCGGGTAAAACCGTTATCAAAATTAAGTTTAATTAGGATGGCACCACGAATAAATTCGTTCCTATATGCCATTCTTTTTTATTTATAGGAGGATATATGATAGACATTAAATTAATAAGAGAAAATAGAGAATTAGTAAAAAACAATATTAAAAAGAAATTCCAAGATTCAAAAATACATATAGTAGATAAAGTGTATGAATTAGATGAAAGAATAAGAAACTTAAAAACTTTAGGAGATAACTTAAGGCAAGAAAGAAATAAAATAAGTAGTGAAATTGGATCATTAATGAGAGAAAAAATGGTTGAAAAAGCAAATTCTCTAAAGGAAAAAGTTGTAGAAATTAATAATAAACTAATAGATATTGAGAAAGAAGAAGAAGTTATTTCAAATAAAATAAAAGAAAATATGATGACTATTCCAAATATAATAGATGATTCAGTTCCTATAGGAAAAGATGATAGCGAAAATGTAGAATTAGAAAAATTTGGAGAACCATTTGTACCAGATTATGAAATACCATACCATGCTGATATTTGTGAAAAATTAAGCGGATTAGACAAAGAATCAGCAGGAAAAACAAGTGGAAATGGCTTTTATTACTTAATAGGAGATATTGCCAGATTACATTCAGCAATGCTAAGTTACGCAAGAGATTTTATGATAAATAAGGGCTTTACCTATTGTGTACCACCTTTTATGATAAGAAGTGATGTAGTTAATGGAGTAATGTCTTTTGCAGAAATGGATGCGATGATGTATAAAATTGAAGATGAAGATTTATATTTAATTGGCACTAGTGAACACTCTATGATAGGCAGATTTAAAGATAAAATAATTAAAGAAGAAGAATTACCAATATCATTAACATCTTATAGTCCTTGTTTTAGAAAAGAAGTAGGTGCTCATGGACTTGAAGAAAGAGGACTTTATAGAGTACATCAATTTGAAAAACAAGAAATGGTAGTTTTATGTAAACTAGAAGACGCAATGAATTGGTATAATAATATGTGGAAATATACAGTAGAATTTTTTAGAAGTTTAGATATACCAGTAAGAACAATTGAATGTTGCAGTGGAGATTTAGCAGATTTAAAAGTAAAATCATGTGATATAGAAGCATGGAGTCCAAGACAAAAAAAATATTTTGAAGTTGGATCATGTTCACTACTAGGTGATGCACAAGCAAGAAGATTAGGAATAAGAGCAAAAGGAGAAAATGGCAATTATTATGTTGCAACACTAAACAATACAGTTGTTGCATCTCCACGTGGTTTAATTGCACTTTTAGAAAATAATTATAATGAAGATGGAAGTATAAACATACCAGAAGTATTAAGACAATACATGGGAGGTATAAAAGTAATAAAATAATTATCAAAGTAGAAATACTTTGATTTTTAATGTAAACTATTTTAATATTTACATATTATTTGAATATATTTAATATTTATAGTATAATATAAAATATCTAGGAGTTGAGAAAATGAAAAAAATATGGAATTTTATTTTAAAATATAGAGTAATAATAGTTTTAGTATTACTAGCTATATTCTTAACATTCATGTTTATTGCCATAAAATCTTATATGTATCCAACAGATGTTAAATCAGTATATGGTAACAGATTAGATGGTATAGAAAAAGTGCCTATTACAGATGATGAAATAAAGAAATTAGTTAATAAAATAAAAGAAGATGAAAACTTTACAGATGCAAGTATATCTATTAAAGGGAAAATAGTAAATATACATATAAAAGTAACAAATAAAGATAATACTAAAGATAAGATGAAAGAAAAATGTAATGACATATTAAAAGAATTTAGTGAAGAAAAAATAGCATTTTATGATTTCGAATTCTTTATAACAAATGAAGATGGAAACTATAAAATGATTGGTTACAAAAACAAAAAAAGGAAAGAAATTAGTTATGTATCAGATGAAATTGTAAAAGAGGTAAAAGAAGATGAACAAGAAAAAGAATAAGAAAAATATAATAATAATAGTTGCTGCTTTAGTACTATTATTAGTAGTAGGAATTTTAGTATTCTTAAGATATAAAGATAACAAAACAGAATTATCTTTATCAGATAAAAAATGGATAGAAGATAATAAAAAAAGCATGATAGATATCTATGTTATGAATGATTTACCAGTGTTTTCATTAGAAGAAGGAGATATATTTCTATCTTTTCTAGATTATTTTGAAGCAGAAACTGGCTTATCATTAAATAGAGTATCATATTCCCTAAATTCATCTGAACCAAAAACTAATTATTTATTTAAAATAATAAAAGAAACAGATGACTTAGGTAGAAATGACTTATTATTTTACGAAGATAATTATGTAATAATAAGCAAAGAAAATAAAAAAATACAAGATATATCCAAATTAGAAGGATATAAAATAGGTGTATTAACAACTAGTATGACAAGTATTAGTGAATATTTAACTTATGGTAATAACTTAACATTTACCAACTATGGAGATGATGTTCAACTACTTAATGCATTTAATTCAAATGAAGTAAATTATATTATTATTCCAAAAAATAGATATTTAAAAGAAATAGTTACTAATAATTATTACATAGTGAATAATTTAACTAGTTTAACTAATAAATATGTATTAACATTAAGTAACAATAATACTAAATTAAATGAAATATTTATAAAAATGTATAACAAATGGTATAGAAAGAACTTTAGTAGATTATATTCAACAAAAATGAATGATTTTTATTATAAAGCAAAAAACATTGATGAAAAAGACAAGTCAAATTTTAAAGGAAAAAAATATATATATGGATATGTAGAAAATATACCTTATGAAATATCAAATACTAAAGGAATTAATTTAGAGTTCCTAAATGGTTTTGAAAAGTTTGCAGGAGTAGAATTTCAATATAAAAAATATAATTCAATAAAACAATTAACAAAGGGTTTTGAAAATGGAGATGTTGACATAATATTTAACTATTATGGTATAGATTCACAAGGAAGCAATGAAACAATAAATGTATATGATGCATCATATGTAATATTAACACATATAGATAATAACGTTACAGTTGATTCTTGGATGAGTTTAACTAATAAAGAAATATATGCATTAAAAGATACAATGTTAACAGAATATGTAAACAATAATTCAAAAGCAACAATAAAAGCATATTCAAAAATAAGTAGTTTACTTAAAAATAAAGAACCACTTATATTACTTGATATGAATACTTATAATTATTACAAAAATACAAAATTAAAAGATTATTATATTGTATATGAAGGAAAAGCAGATATAAACTATAACTTTTTAATTAAAAGAGATAGTACAAATAATATATTCTCAGATATATTTCAATATTATTTAACAAATATTAATCATACTGAATTTAGAAATAATGGTATGAAACAATGTTTACATAATAATTTCTTTGAAACTATATCAATTGCTTATTACTTAATATTTGTAGCAATAATACTTATAGTAATAGCGGTAATAAGAAAAAATAAAGAAAGAAAAATAAAATTAAATGAAGAAAAATCAAGATTTATAGATCCACTAACATCTTTAAAAAATAGAAATTATTTAAATTATAATATTGATAAATGGGATGATAATAAAGTATATCCACAATCAATAATAGTCATTGATTTAAATGATTTAAAACAAGTTAATAATGAGTTTGGATATCAAGAAGGAGATACAGTTATTAAAGCAGCTGCTAATATATTAATAAATAATCAGTTAAAAAATACAGATATACTAAGAACTGATGGAAATGAATTTATAATATATATGGTGGGTTATCCAGAAGAACAAGTAGTACTTTATATGAGAAAATTATATAAATTAATGAAAGAATTACCACATGAAAAAGGAGCAACATTAGGTTATAGTATGATATTAAATGATATTAAATTAATTGAAGATGCTATAAATGATGCAGTACTAGATATAAAAAAATCTAAAGAAAATAAGGGAAAGTAATGATTAATAAATTAAAAGAAAGTATAAAACAAATATTTACAATTATTAGAAAGCCGGTTATGTCTATTTTACCTGGACAATTGGCTTTCTCTTTTGTACTTACAATAATTCCTGTTATAGTTTTAGTTGCTATTATCGCATCAGTATTTTCATTATCACTAGATTCAATAACAACATTTATTTCAAATACCTTTCCAAAAGCAGTTAGTGCAATGTTACTACCATTAATAGATGGTAGAGGATTTGATTTAAGCATTCTAATATTTTTAATTACAGCTATTTATCTAGCATCTACAGGAGCATATTCAGTTATAACAGCTGCTGATGTCATATACGAAATAAAACCACAAAAACCACTACCAAAAAGAATTAAAGCATTTATAATGACATTTGTACTAATTACACTTATTATGTTCATGATAATTGTTCCTGCATTTGGTGATAAAATATTAAAACTATTACTAAGTTTTATCAAATCAGATACACTATCAAATAGAATAACAATAGTTTATTACATACTAAAATATCCAATATCATTTTTCCTAATATATTTTAATATAAAATTAGTATATACAATCGCACCAAACAAAGAAATAAAAAGCAAAACAGTAACAACTGGATCAATATTTACAACAATAATGTGGATGATTACAACCCAAATATATTCATTTTGGGTATCAAATGTAGCACATTATGATATATTCTATGGTAGTATTTCAAACATAATAATATTACTTATTTGGTTTTACATACTATCATATGTATTTGTAATTGGATTAGTAATGAATGCAGGTATAGATAAAGGTAATATTGAAAATAATATAAAAGGATGAGTGATCATCCTTCATGGACTATAAGAGTATTCTCCTTATAGTGGTCATTATTTGACAAAGTGGCTAAAAAAAGCCACTTATTAAAAAATGTAAAAAGCGTTAGATTCAAAGAAAAGATCCCGAAGAGTTAAGATTGACGTTTTTTTTAAAAAGATCCCATAAAATAAGGAAAGAAAGGAATAAATAGTTGCAAAAAATAAAAAATGTGATAAGATAATGAATATTTTAAGCGAAATTTTTGCATTCAAAAACACGGGAAGTTTAAAAAGAATTTTTTGGTTATATGTAACGTCCCGCTAAAAAGTTATGGTAAACGAGTGTATTTTGGCTTGAAAAATAAATTTAAATTATTTTTTTAATAATTTTATGGAAAGATCAACATCGTCGTAATTGATCTTTTTTATTTTGAATTTTTGAATATTTTTTTCTCCAATAAATGTATAAGCCGCTTCATAAGGAGAAACATTGTTTAGTGATAATCTAGGGGTAGAATTAATATTCGAAGCAATTTTATAACAATCATCTTGAGTAAGACCAGCAAAAGAAGTACCTTTTGGTAATATGTATCTAATAAATTCGTGATTTTTCTCAATAGAACCTTTTTGCCAAGAAGAGTTAGGGTTGCAATAGAACACCTTAGAAACAACTTCACCAGTATTCAAATCAACTTCAATACTTTCAGGATCGGAAAATTCAGTACCATTGTCAGTCAAAATTACTTCAAATAGTCTTTTAAATTCATCAACACCAAGGTTTTCTTTTAAATCATTAAAAACTCTTGTAACATATTTAGGTTGTTTGTATGGTAATAGGTAAATAAGCATAAAATTAAACTGCCTAAATAATAAAGTAAGCATACATTTACCACCTTTACCACCAAGGGTACCAATAACAGTATCCATTTCAACAACAGAAGCATTAGGATGGAATTCGAGATAATCTTTAAAATCAGTATAAAATCTGCCAATTTTGATTTTAAGATTTGTCTTTTCTCTTTGATAATCATATTCTTTTTTAACCTTATATCTAACTTTTCTTTGTAAGTCAACGTTTTTAACATCAAGAATACCTAAATCAATATATTTGTAAAAAGTAGATTTAGATAAAGGTAAAATATCAGGATGAGAAATGTAGACTTGATTGACAGAATGATGTTTGTGAATCATTAAATGAGAAACGAGATCATTAATAGTAGCAATCTGATCTTTAGTAAGTTTAATGTGAGAACGTTGATTAATGAGATTTTTTTTATATTCATTGTAAGCGATTGCATGATTATATGTGTATCTAGTTTTTCTACAAGTATTAAGTTTAGAACAACCGTTGCAAACATAAGGAGGTTTATCTTCAAAACAACACATATGATTATTTTTTGTACCTCTAAGGAATCTATGTTTTTTAATTTCATCAGAAATAGTAGTTCTGTCTTTACCTAAACGATTAGCAATTTGAGAAAAATTGTATTTTTCATTTAAAAAATCTTCAATAACGCATCTATCTTCAAAAGATAAGTGTTTGTATTTTTTAGTTTTCATAGTAATACCTCACTTAAAAAAAACAAGCCAAAATACAGAAAGATATTATAGTAGTAAGTAAGAAATAAAGTAAAGCTTTATTTGTGAAACAATTATAAAATTTAAAAAGGCAAAGTCAAGAGTAAATGAATTAGTAAACTAACTCTGTGACTATGCCATTTTAAATGCCCCAAAGAATTCCAAAAGTAAAGTCCCGAGAGAGAAAAAACGGGACTTTAAATAAAAATTTTACGAAAAATGTAAAAAGAACATATGTTCTCTTGACAAGCATAGGGTGGGGGGGG
>ENA-OOQX01000060-OOQX01000060.1-human-gut-metagenome-genome-assembly--contig:-NODE-60-length-44673-cov-3.488233_pt1 | contig 44673 bp, 34 predicted proteins | sample MGYA00241267_ERZ501173 | MGnify/ENA primary metagenome ERZ501173 (study PRJEB25962, sample SAMEA2042500) | human gut metagenome | biome: human gut; feature: human-associated habitat; material: faeces... | reverse complement strand
CTCGAAGCCTTCCACGGCCTGCTCGGCGCGCGAGTACCGACTCCGATCATAACGGCGAAGAATGCGATAAGTAAGATGATTTTGATTGCCATAAAATACCCTCCTTAAAAAATAAACGGCCTTGACCGCAACTGATCAAGACCGTCTGTTTTTCAAATGAATTTATCGCTTTGAAATGCTGAACAGACAGTCACAAATATAGTAATAATAGTAAGGGCTATGCTTCATAACTGCCTCTCCTTTCAAGTGATGAGCCTATTATATACTACAAAATTCGGCTTGTCAACACTTTAAAGCGTTAAACTGCAAAAATATTTTATTTTTCTATGATTTTTTGCATTACAATCAGCAAAATATATACCAAAATCGCCATCCGCCGTTTGCAAAGCATAAAAAACAGCTTCCAATGAATAGGGAGATATCGCATATCGAGGTTTTTATAAGCATTCCTATATCTCGGTGTTGAAAGAAATTTTTTGATATTCTTAATTCTCGTTATGTGACCGTTTGGGTTCAACATTTCGGTCAAGCCGAGACCGATTATACTGAAACAGATACGGTTGTTCAGTGCAGATAAGAATTCATCGGAAAGATGATTTTTGTTTATATAGCTATCCATTCGGTCGTAAAGCTCATTCCATTGAGAGAAAAGCCCGGCCTTGTAGCTCCTCGTCAGCGAAACATCATTATCCTTACGGTAATGATTGAACGGACGGTTGATAAATGCCGCACGGCGAACGAAGCCGAAGCATTGCAAATTAAAGAGAGCGTCCTCGGTACCAATCAGCTTTGTATCAACAAATTCAAGTCTGTTTTGCTTAATAATATCGGCTTTGTAGAGTTTACCCCATGCTGTGACAAGCGAATCGGCATTGCTCGGGTCGGCAGTTTCTTCGCCGTAAAGTCCTGCCATTCGTCTGTGCAGCTCACGGCAGCCGTTTTCATCAAATATTTTGTTTGAAGCAAATATTTTCTTCTCATCCGAACGGTCGGGAAATTCTCGAACATAGCCCCACATAACCACATCGGTATTATTTTCTTCGGCTTTGTTTACTGCCGTTTCAATCGTTTCGGGATCAATCCAATCGTCGCCGTCGAGAAAAACTATGTATTTGCCTGTTGCGGCATTGATTCCCGTGTTTCTTGCTCCCGAAAGACCTTGATTTTCCTGAGAAATCAGTCTGATTCGTCCGTCATCTTCGGCATAAGACAAAATGACGGCGGCACTCCTATCGGGAGTACCGTCGTCAATGCATATTATTTCAAGGTCGGCATAGGTCTGACCGATGACGCTTTCAAGGCATTTCGGCAGATATTTTTCAACGTTATAAACGGGAATAATTATGCTGACTTTTTCCATGATTTATGATTCCTTTTTCTTGAAAATAAGGAGTTTGCTGAAGAAATAGTTTAGAATAACAACGAGCACGCTGGCGATGATCTTTGCAAGCATTCCTTTTGTCCCGAAGAGCTCCTGATCCATGCCAAGCTTCATGAGAAGCGGCACGCCGAACCATTCTATGCAACCGGTTGCAAGTCGTGCGGCGATAAATGAGCCAAGCTCTTTTATAACAATATCACCTTTCCAACTCTTGCTGTCGAAAACCCAAAGCTTGTTGGTAACGAAGGCAAAGAGGACCGCTGCGATCCACGAAAGAACATTTGCTATCGAAGCCCGAAGAATATCATTGTTTTCAACAAACTTTCCTACAATTCTGTCAAACAGTGCATAGCTTGCCCACGAAACAACGGTGGTCAGCACGCCGAAGACAAGGTACATGAAAACCTCACGGTTAAGCACCTTGCGGCAGATGTTAGTTATTTTCTCATTCTTGATATGCTTTGAGATAAAATTATTGATGCCGTCAAAAAATTTATCCATATTTTACACCTTTATTTCCACATTCATTCCAAGAATATCTTTGTATTTATTGGTTATCGGGTCAATGTAATTCTCAACAAATTCCTCGGTCTGCTGAGGTGCTCTGCCGACGTAAAGCTCGGGCTTCATAATAGCCTTGAGCTGTTCAAGCGTAACGCCGAAAGCGGGGTCGTTTGCAATTCTTTCGAGCAAGTCGTTCTCTCCGCCGTCCTCTTTGACCACTTTGCCGGCCGCCATTGAATGAACACGAATTTTTTCGTGAAGCTCCTGACGGTCGCCGCCACGCTTAACGGCCTCCATCATAATGTTCTCCGTTGCCATGAACGGAAGCTCCGACATGAGATGCTTTTCAATCATCTTTGGATAAACAACAAGACCGTCGGTTACGTTGATATAAATCTCGAGAATGGCATCGGTTGCGAGGAAAGCCTCGGCAACGCTGATTCTCTTGTTTGCGGAATCGTCGAGAGTGCGCTCAAACCATTGAGTTGCAGCCGTGATCGTCGGGTTCATGACATCGGCCATAACGTAACGGGCGAGCGAAGAAATTCTTTCGCTTCTCATCGGGTTGCGCTTGTATGCCATTGCGGAAGAACCTATCTGATTTTTCTCAAAAGGCTCCTCAACCTCTTTAAGATGCTGAAGAAGTCGGAGATCGTTTGTGAATTTTGCTGCCGACTGGGCAATGTTTGAGAGAGTGAAAAGCACCTGAGTGTCCACTTTTCTTGAATAAGTTTGTCCCGAAACCGGATAAAAATCCTTAAATCCCATTTTATCTGCAATTTTTCTGTCGAGAGCCTTTACCTTATCGGTATCGCCGTCAAAAAGATCCATGAAGCTCGCCTGAGTACCTGTTGTGCCCTTTGATCCGAGAAGCTTCATCTGAGAAATTTGGAATTCAAGCTGCTCATAGTCGAGCAAAAGATCGTTGAGCCAAAGAGAAGCTCTTTTGCCGAGCGTTGTCGGCTGAGCCGGCTGAAAATGAGTGAAGCCGAGACACGGAAGATCTTTATATTCCAGTGCAAATTTCGAAAGCTTGTCCATAAGATTGACGAGCTTTTTACGGATAAGCTTCATCGCTTCGGTCATAGTAATAATATCGGTATTATCGCCGACATAGCAGGAGGTTGCACCGAGATGGATAATTCCCTTTGCTTTCGGGCATTGAACACCGTAAGCATAGACATGGGACATAACGTCGTGACGGACGAGCTTTTCTCTCTCGGTCGCAACATCATAGTTTATGTCCTCGGCGTGGGCTTTCAGCTCGTTCACCTGCTCCTGAGTTATATTCAGTCCAAGTTCCATTTCGCTCTCTGCAAGTGCAATCCACAGTCTGCGCCATGTTTTGAATTTGAAATCAGGTGAAAAGAGATATTGCATCTCCTTGCTTGCGTAGCGTGAATTAAGCGGGGTTTCATAAGTATCTTTCATAGTCAAAATCCTCAATTCAAAAGTATAAAATGATTATAATACCTTTAAGGCAATGTGTCAATGCCTCTTGACATAAGTTGTGAAAAGGGGCTATAATGTGCAAAAAGGAAGTGTTATTATGTCTGAAAGAAGTGAAAAGGCCGTTGAGCTTTTTAAGAGCGGTTACAACTGCTCGCAGGCGGTTTTTGCCGCATATGCTGATTTGTTCGGATTTGATGAGGATACCGCACTCAAGGTCTCGGCAGGCCTCGGCGGCGGAGTAGGCCGTTCCCGTGAGGTTTGCGGAACAGTCTCGGCGGCAGCAATGCTCATCGGCATGAAGTACGGCGCAACGGACGGTGACGACTCGGAGGGCAAAAAGCTCTGCTATTACAAGGTTCAGGAGTTTATTGCCGAATTTAAAAAGGTGAATTCCTCAATCGTTTGCCGTGAGCTTCTCGGACTTTCAAAGGGCGAAAACTCTCAGCCGAAGCCCGATGAGCGTAATGAACACTATTATAAAAAACGCCCCTGCGTTCAGCTTGTTGAGGACAGCGCACTGGCTTTGGAAAAGATATTATTTTAAGGAGATGTTCTAAATGGGATGCAGCGGAGATTGTTCAAGCTGTTCTTCAAATTGCAGTGAAAAGAAGGACCTTCACGTTCCTTGCAATGAATACAGCAATGTAAAAAAAGTTATCGGAGTTGTCAGCGGTAAGGGCGGCGTAGGAAAGTCGCTTGTGACCTCAATGCTCACAACGGCAATGCAGGTCAAGGGCAATGCCTGCGGAATTCTTGATGCGGACATAACGGGTCCGTCAATTCCCAAGGCCTTCGGTCTGAAAGGCCCTGCAATGCAGAATGAAATGGGACTTCTGCCGGCAAAGACAAAGACAGGAATCGAGGTTATGTCAATCAACCTGCTTCTTGATAAAGAGGATCAGCCGGTTGTTTGGAGAGGTCCTGTTATTTCCGGCGTTATCCAGCAGTTCTGGAGCGAGGTCTTTTGGGGCGATGTTGATTATATGTTCGTCGATATGCCTCCGGGAACGGGAGATGTTGCGCTGACGGTGTTCCAGTCGCTTCCCGTTGACGGAATTGTTATCGTTACAACGCCGCAGGATCTTGTTACAATGATTGTTAAGAAAGCCGTCAACATGGCTAACATGATGAATATTCCGATTCTCGGAATCGTTGAGAATATGAGCTACCTCGAGTGCCCCGACTGCGGAAAGAAGATTTCCGTTTTCGGCGAGAGCAAGCTGGATGAGGTTGCCAAGGAGCTTGACATTCCCGTACTTGCAAAGCTTCCGATTAAGAGCGAGATCGCTTCCCTTGTCGATAAGGGTGCGGTTGAACTTGCCGAAATCAAAGAGCTTTATGATGCGGCGGATAAGATTAAGGAAATGCTGAAATAAAAAATCAGGTTGTCATTTTTGGTAAAAAACCAAATGACAACCTGTTTTTATATGTTATTTTTCTCCTTAACATAAATCGCAATGGCGGTCATGTCGTCACGCTGCTTTCCGAGCTTGCGTTCGCATGCCGAGTTGACAATGAATTCGGCCAGCTCACGAGGTGAATGCTTTGTATCCCAAAGCTTCATTTCCTGCTGAATCCAACCGTTGCAGTCGCCGAGCACCCCGTCGGAAATCATCAGGATTATATCGCCGTCCTCGGGTTTGGCTGTTGCCTTGGAAAATTCAATTTCACGCAAAATTCCTATCGGCAGTGATGCCTGTTCGAGAGATGCAACGCTGTCCTTGTGGCGAATAAATGTTGCCGCCGCTCCGGCTTTCATGAAGTCGGTTCTGCCTGTGTAAAGGTCAATGCAAACAACATCGAGAGTGGCAAGCGATTCGTCGGAGCTTTTTACAAGCAGAGCCGAGTTTGCAATCGGCAGAGCACAGTCAAAGCTCAGGCCGGATTTTATCAGCTTTGAAAAAAGCTCAGCCGCCATAGCGGAATCGACCGCCGCACGGCTGCCTGTTCCCATGCCGTCACTGAGAACGGTTATGTGCCTCCCGTTTTCGTCCCGAAAGCTCCTGTAATAATCGCCGCAAACCTTTATATCATCGGCGGAGCGGCTGAAAGCCCCGACCTCAACGTCGTAGATCATTTCCTGCTTAAATTTCATTACACATTCATCTTCGCACGTGTCAATATCGGGAATGTCAAGCACTGCTCCCGTTGCCATGGAGAGTGCATCGGTGAATTGAGATATATTAAAATTATCTCTCGGCGTCAAAACCTTTAGATTGATGCTCATCCTCCCGAATTTGTCAAGGTAACTTTCACAGCTCGTAACATTGAGGCCTGATTCTTTTGCTTCTTCACCGCATATGTCGGAAATTTCTGTATTAAGATTCAAATCCTCGTCGAATTCGCAGGCGATATCACGAAGAATATCCGCCATGCTCCTAAACTGGTCGGACATAAGTCCTTGCATTTGATCAACCTTGCCCTGCGCACCGAGCGACGCAACATAGCTCATGTAGCGCATGGAGATTTTTTCTTTCATTTCGTCAAAGCAATAGCACGCTTCGGGAAAATTTTTTGGAAAGTGCATTTCGCCGAGCGTTGCATGGTCGGTCAAGGCTCTTGAAATTTTGTCGATTGTTTCGTCACTCGGGCAACGAACTTCCTCACGGCAGCTGTTTTTTAAATCACAGTTATCACAGACCTTGTTCCAAGCCGATTTTACGGCGAGACGCAGCTCCTTTTCGTGCTGAGGGGCGAGGGTGCGCTGAACGGTGTCGACGCAATCCGAAAGCTCGGTTATCGCTTCGGAAGCTTCGGTAAGACGGTGAGTTAAAACTCGGCTGTTGTCACTTTTTATATAAACCGGAGTCGGGAGATTAACCTTTTCGCTGAGAAATGAAAAAAATCTGTCGGGCAAGAGTAAGAATACCGTTGCCGCAACAATCGCTTCGGCGATGGCGAGATATGCCTTGAGCGTCGAATCAATTAAAGCACAAACGGCGACGCAGCTGACGAAACCGACAGCGGAGAAATATTTGTTTTTTCGTGAAAGTTCACCGCACAAAAGGCCTGACAGCGCATAGCCTGCGCCGAGAAAAGAAACCCGGCCGCTGAGACCTACGCATATTCCGACGCATACGCCGGTAAGAGTCCCGCCGTTTCCGCTTTTAAGACGGCCGAGCAAAAGGATAACAAAAGAAAAAATCACACCGACAAGTGAAAAATTAAGCACAGTGTATTTATAAAAAGGCATCAGTAATATTCCGACAGACAAAAACGTAATCATGAACTCCCTTGTCGTAAAGCGTGCAAAATCCTTTTCGCCGAACATGAGCAAGTTCCCTTGAATAAAGATGTATGTGCCGACACAGCATAGCAGGGATTCGTATAAAACTGTAATAAATGTTTCAAGATCGAATCCCGTCGCAAACATAATCGCACCGCTGATAATGAGCATGCTCAGAAAAGAATTTATGTACGGTGTGATTTTCATCAGATCTGAGCCGAAATAGCGTGTGCAAACTTCGTTAATCATGCAGCAGAAAAGTGCTACAGCGAGATATTTTACCGTGTCGGTCGCATCAAAAAAGACAAACGAACCGATTGCCGTTCCGGCTGTTGCCGCAACACACTGCATTCCCGAAAGCGAAGCAATGAGCGACACGGAAAAGGGTGAGATTGTTCCCGTAACGAATGGATTCATAAGCAAAAATCCGAATATAAATGACAGCACGGTTTTCATGACGGGCTTAAACTGAAGCTTTGGCTGTTTTTCATCTGTTTTTACGGTAATAAAATTCTTTACTCTTGTTTTCAACATGATTTTTCTCTCCGATACTCAATGGTTATTTATATTTTATAACCCATGCAGGGAAAAACGGGTCGAAAGAAAAACGAGCAATAAAGGAACATTTGAAGAACTTTGAAAATAAACGGCGTTTTGTCTTGTTTTTTGTCCCTAATATATGATAGAATATATAAATAAAAGATTTATGACTTTTCAGAATAGAGGATTTTTATGGATAACGAAAAGCACACCGAACGTGACGACCTTATAATAGGAAGAAATGCCGTTTCAGAGGCTCTTAAAAGCGGCAGGGCGATTGACACCTTGCTTGTTGCAAAGGGAGAGCGTAACGGCTCAATAGGGCAGATACTTGCAAAGTGCCGTGACCTCGGAATCGTCATCAAAGAGGTTGACAGAAAAAGGCTTGATATGATGTGCAATTCGTCGACGCATCAGGGTGTGGCAGCCTATGCCGCTTCTCATGAATATGCAAGCATGGACGATGTTTTCGCCCTTGCCGAGGAGAGGAACGAAAAGCCTTTTATTATAATATGTGATGAGCTTGAAGATCCGCACAATCTCGGCGCAATTCTCAGAACCGCCGAAGCAACGGGAGTTCACGGAGTTATCATTCCGAAAAGGCGAAATGCTTCCTTGAGTTATGTTGTCGGAAAGGCGTCGGCAGGCGCAGTTGAGTATGTTCCTGTTGTCAGGGTTGCGAACCTTGCTCAGACGATGGAAGAGCTTAAAGAAAAGGGCATATGGTTTTACGGAGCGGATATGGACGGCCGGAGCTGGTGCGACGTTGATTACGACGGCGGAGTGGGACTTGTTATCGGCTCTGAGGGAAAAGGCATAAGCCGTCTTGTCAAAGAAAAATGTGATTTCATCGTGTCAATGCCGATGAAAGGAAAAATAAATTCACTTAATGCTTCCGTTGCGGCCGGAGTGCTTATGTACGAGGTCGCAAGGCAGAGGGCCGGAATCAAAGCTAAGGGGTGAGAACCTTGTCAGATTTAACAAACGAACAGCTCATGGAGCTGATTGAAGAAATTAAAAAGAAGAACGGCGGCGAAACCGATGCGAAAAATTGGTCGCATGAGGACATTGAACGCTTGCTTGATTTGACGAACAGAGGCCGGCAGCTTGAAGAGCTTGACCGTGAGGTTGAGGCTGACCGGGGAGAGCAGACGGCGGAAGAAAACGAAGCCGTTGCCGAGGAAGAAAAACCCGAAATTCCCGAACCGGTTGCCGAATCAAAGTTTAAGTTTGTTGAGGAGCCGTCGGAGAAAAGCATTGAAGACGAGCTTGATGACGATGAATTCGAAGCGGAAAGCTTGGAAAACGCAGTGAAGTTCTTGTCGGGAGAAAAGACGGATGACAACGAAAACGTAAAGGCTTTTGATATTGCCAAGGAGCATGAAAGCACTGACGGCGACGAAAGACTTAAATCAATAATGAATGATGTTGCTCCGGCTAAGAAAGAGAAAAAATTTGGTTCTGCAAAAAAAGGTTTTTCTTCTCTTGCTCAAAAAATAAAAAATTCCGGCGAAAAATTCTTTGCATCTTTAAAAAATAAACCGGAGAAAAAAGACGAAGAACCCTATGACGAAGATTTCGATGAAGAGCTTGAGGAGTCTGAGGAGGAAGAGATTGAAAATATTTCTGATTCCGACGATGAGAAAACAAAGCAGATTCCAAATCTTGAAGCCACGAAAGAGATTTGCATTGAAAAGCCGGGTATCGTTATAAAAAAAGGCGAAGCACAAGAGGATCTCGAAGGAGCACCGATAATCCTGTCGGCCGACGATGCCCTTGAGGACGAAAAGCTTGCCGACGGAGATTCGGTTACTGCCACGGATTTTCAGAACAAAATTCGTGACGCCGAGCTTGGCGGGCAAATTGTTTTCACAGGAATGGAAACCGATGACGAATCCCCCGACCTAATTGACGAGAGCGAAGCCGAAAAGGAACTCTTTGAAAAAAGAAAAGAAAAAATAAGCAAATTTTCATTGCTTGACAAGGATGAAAACGGTGATCCTTACGGTCTTGATCCCGAGAGCAGTAAGATAGGCGAATTGTTCGCAACAAACGAGGAGAGACCGAGAAGAAAAGAGACGGAAAGCTTTGTCGGAATTGAGTATTCTCAGACAAAGGACTCACGCCGAGTGGTAAGATATCTCAACACGCAGAAGAAAAAATCCTTGAATAAAATTGTCGGTCTCGGAGTTGTTCTTGGATTGACCGTTCTTATCAGCATTTTTTCCGCTTCGGCAACGACAATTGCCGGAGACAGAATTCTTACAATTTTTTCAAATTTTGTTTTGCTGTGTGTCGGCCTTGTTATTGCTAACCAATCCATAGTCGGCAGCTTTGAAATGCTCAGGCGAAAGAAGATAAATATCAATACAATGATTTCAATTTCGGCGATAATTTGTTTCTTCCAAAATTTATTGATGTTGATTTTTTATTTTGCCGACAGCAATACGGTAAGCGTCTTTTCAGGCGCAGGAATTGTGCTTTTGCTTATCGGTGAGATAAATAATTATATTGTTCATTCCAGAACCGTTGACGCAATGGAGATGTGCACGGGCGATAATAAGGACAAGCTTTACAGCATTGAAGGTATTACCGATGATAAGGATGCGGTTGAGCTTGCCAAGAATGTAAAGAACACAAGTCCGAGAATAAGATTTTCGTGTAAAACAAAATTTCCGGCACATCTTATCGAGCTTTGCATGAGCGAAACCTCCGCCGATAAAATGACAAGAATCCTGCTTCCTCTCACGGTAATTTTTGCACTGATAAATTTGGCTGTTGCATGGGCGGTCAAAAGAGATTTTGCAACGGGCTTTGCTGCGTTATCAATAACGTTTGCAATGTGCGTTCCGGCATATGCTCCGCTGCTTTATGAGATGCCCCTCAGCAGAGCCAATAGAAAGTTTAACAAAGAGGGCGGAATGATTTCGTGTCAGGAAGCCGTTAATGAGCTTTGCCGCACGAATGTTGTCATCATTGACAGCAAGGATCTTTTTGATCAAAAGGCATGTACAATGCACGGCTTCAAGGATTTTAAAAATGTACGTCTTGATGATGCAATGCTCTATGCTGCCGCAATGGTAATCCGTTCCGGCGGACCGCTTACCGGCGTGTTTGACCAAGTGGTTGTCAATCGCCGTGATCTTCTTCCGGCTGTTAAGAGCTTCAGCTATGAGGAAAAGCAAGGAATTTCCGGCTGGATATTCGGTCAAAAGGTTGTTCTCGGAAATCGGCTTATGATGGTTAACCATAATATAGAAATTCCCGAAACAGTTGACGAGGATAAATACCTTATCGCAGGTCATGAGGTTATGTATCTCGGCATAGCTCATAAGCTTGCTGCGATGATAGTTGTCGATTATGCACCGAATGAGCGGATTCGTCCGTATCTCCAGAAGCTACGTGACAGCGGCGTAAGCATTCTCGTTCGCAACTGTGATCCGAATGTAAATGAAGCGATGATCTCAAGCTGCTTTGATATGAGGTTGAACAATATTAAAATTCTTAACTCGTCCTCCGGCAGAATTTTCAAAAAATATAAATCAAGACCGAAGCTTTCCGCAAGAGCCGTTGCAATTCACGACGGCACGCCGTATACATTCATGAAAAGTCTTTGCCTTGCATCAACGCTCAGGCAGATGTTCAAGGTTTCCGGCCTTTTGACTATGCTCGGCGTATTGATGGGCTTTGTTGTGGTGCTGATACTTTCGGCAATGAACGTCATATGCGATTTGCCGCAGATTTTTGTCTTGTTGATGCAGATTCTTGTAACCTGCGGATTTATCGGGATTGTTAATGTTGTAAGCATTGGTAATTCATCAAAATAATTTTAGAAAGATCTTGCAGTCGCAAGGTCTTTTTCTTGCAACGAAGATATATAAAGGTGTATAATTTATATGTTAAAAGAAAGGGGTTTTTCGATGATAAAATTCGGAGTTATAGGTTCAGGCTGGATTGCCGAGGAGTTTGTAAAAGGGGCTAAGCTTGTTGACGGTTTTATTTTTTCCGCAATGTATTCACGTACATATGAAAAAGGAAAATCGTTTGCAGAAAAATTCGGTGATGTTCCGGTTTATACCGATATAAATGATTTTGCAAAAAGTGATATTGATGCTGTGTATATTGCAAGTCCCAATTCGCTTCATTATTCTCAAAGCAAACTCATGCTTGAAAACGGAAAGCATGTGCTGTGTGAAAAGCCGATAACAATAACACCGGAGGAATTTATTGAATTGGAAGCACTCGCCGGGAGCAAAAACCTTGTTTATACCGAAGCGATAATGATGCTGCATCTTTCGCAAAGAAAAATTATAAAAGAAAAGCTGAAAGCTCTTGGAAATATTTCAACAGCTCACTTCGATTTTTCTCAGCTTTCTTCAAAATATCCCGCCTTGCTCAGAGGAGAAAATCCGAATATTTTTAACCCGGCAATGAAAACAGGCTGCCTTCGTGATCTCGGAATTTATTGCTTTTATCCCGCAATAGATTTTTTCGGCGTACCTAAAAAAATAATTTCATCGGCAGGCTTTCTTCCAACGGGAGCAGACGGTTACGGTGCAGCAATTCTTAATTACGACGACAAACAAATTACGCTGACATATTCAAAAATCGGACAGGATTTTTCCGGCTCGCAAATAATCGGAGATAAAGCAACAATGACGTTTGGATCGATATCAAAACTGACCGATGTCGAAATTCATTTTAATGACGGCTCGAAAGAAAAGCTTGTCGGCGAAATTGAAAAGCATATTTTAATGAGCGAAGAGGCTAAAGATTTTTGCGGATATATTTCTTCGAAGGATAATAACCTTTCAGAGGTAAATTCAACAATATTGTCGGTTGTGAAACTGATGAATACGGTTATAAAGCAGAGCCATATAATTTGAACGGAGAGAAGGCCTTTTATTTGGCAAACGAGAGTTTAACAGACAGTTAATAATCGAATAGATATTTTAATACTTTTTTGCTCTTTTTGATAAAAAAATTATTGACTAATTGTTTGAAATATGTTAAAGTAATAAATATGTAGAAGTGCGTCAATAGGACAAGTGCCCCCTTTTGTATAAAAGTACAAGATGTAGTATTTTGTCGTTTGTTGGCCACAAGGTAAAAAGTTTTAGCGGATTTTACATTGATGGAGAGTGTCGCATATGGCTGAAAACAAAAAGAAAACCGGATCCGGCAGAGCGCTCAGAACCCTTGAGCTCAGATACAGACCGGTCTTTGACATTCACTTGAATATGGCGATAGATTATGAAATCTCAATGCTTATCAATGATAAGGTTATGGGAGTCATGCTACCGAAGCTTTTTGTTCCGATAGCTGAAAAGACCAATCAAATTGTCCAGCTTAATCTTTGGGAGATTGAAGAAGCTTGCGAGGCTATTAAAAGATGCGAGGAACGTGAAGCCGATTTGAACTCAATAATCGTTCAGATTTCTGTTAAAAGCTTCTCAAAGAAAAATTTTGTTTCTCAGGTCAAAAAAATTCTTGATAAACACGGAATTGCACCGGACAGATTTTGTTTTGATATAAACGAAAGCATTCTTGAAGCTGTTAAGGATCAGGTCATGGAAAACATCATGGCATTCAGAGAAATGGGACTTAAGGTTTCGATTAATGATTTTGGTCTTGAATATACTTCACTCACGCACCTTGCTCATTATGATGTCGATTACATCGGACTCCACAAGAGCTTGCTTGACGGAATAATGACGAGTGAAAAGGTTCAAAACACCGTGCAGGGAATCATTGATTTCTGCAAAAAGATAGATGCGCAGGTCAGGGTCGACGGAATAGAATCCAAGGAAATGTTTGATCTTCTCAATAAAATGGGAACGGATCAATTCACCGGATCATATTTCGGCGAGGCGATGAAAGAAAAACAAATCAACTAAGGAGTGATCGGCTTTGGCTAAGAGAGATAAGAAAAATCAGCTTCCCGGCGACGGCAATGTTCCCGAGCAGGATCGTATGAGCCGATACGGAGTCAGAAGAGAGTCCAAAAAGGTTAAGAAAAGAGAAGCCGTTATCAGAATTCTCCTTATTATTCTTGTTCTTCTTTTGATTTTCCTTTCCGTAATGTTCGGATGCTCTTCATACATAAACGAGAGAAGAGAATACGACGAGATTATAAAGAATGCAATGCTTGATGATGTTCAGGACATCAAGAGCTTTGACGATTTGAAAAAAGTCGTTGAAAAAATGGACAAGGAAACTCAGGCGGTCAGCACGGCAATCAATACACTTGAGCTTACTCCGGGTCAGATAAGCTTCATAAAAGCAAAGCTCACGCAGATCAGAGATGATATTAATAAGATCCTTGAAGCCGATATTGGCGATATCGGCGGCGCAACCACTACGGCAAAGGAAGTCACCAGCATCCGTGAGGTAACAAGCGTAAGAATTCAGACTCTTCAAAGGATTCAGGAAATTACAAGAGTTATTGAACAGCGTGTAGAGAGAATTGAAACCGTTATTAATACTATTGAAAAAGAAGTTACAAGCGTAAGACCTGTTGATATTACAAGATACAGTGATATTACACGTTACAGTGATCTTACAAGATACAGCGACATTACACGTTACAGTGACATTACAAGAGACATTACAAGATATACAGAGGTTCCGTCATACGTAACAAGATATAACGATGTAACCCGTTATAATGATGTTACAAGATACAGCGATGTAACAAGATACAGCGATGTTACGAGCATAAGATATAATGACGTAACGAGATATAATGATGTAACAAGATACAGTGATGTTACCCGTTACAGCGATGTAACAAGATATAGTGACGTTACCCGTTACAGTGAGGTTCCGAGCATAAGCGTAACTTATACAGAAGTTTCAAGCTATAGATACATTGATGTAACGAGATATAATGATGTAACAAGATACAGCGATGTTACCCGTTACAGTGACGTCACTCGGTACAGCGATATCACAAGATACAGCGATATTACCCGTTACAGTGAAGTTCCAAGCTACTCGGTGGTAACAAGCATCAGCGAGGTTACAAGTATCCGTGAGGTCGAGGTTATCAAAGAGGTTATCAAAGAGGTTATCAAGGAAGTTGAAGTAATCAAGGAAATCATCAAGGAGATTGAGGTAACTACAATTGTTCCGGTAACCAGCATCAGTGAGGTAACGAGCATTCGTGAAATCATTGAGAATAAGACCAATGTAACCGATACAGGCGATTTTACTGCGATGATCAATAAATCGGAGCAGACAAGAGGTCTTTTGCTTTCAGAGTCGAAAGACTTCACCGATATGACTGCTGTTCTGAGCGGCGCAAGCGTTAATGATATGGGCGATTGCACATATACATGGCTTCCGTCGGCAACAGAGCTTGACAGTATTGACGGTTCTCATAACCGTTCAAACGGCAAGGAATTCTTTGCATATACATTCTATGTTAAGAATGTTGGAGACGTTGACGTCAACTATACGGCAAATCTTCAGATTGAGTCCGTTAAGCTTGATGCCGATGAGGCAGTCAGAGTAATGGTAATCAGAGACGGAGGCACCCCCACGATTTACGCAAAGCCGAAGAGGGGAACGACCGACGAATTTGATATAAATGACAAATATGATAAGGACGACAAGTTGTTCATCAATGATTCAACAGTCATGCAGGACAAGGACGTTCTTACAAAGGCCGGCAGCTACCATAAATATACGGTAGTAATGTGGCTTGAGGGCTGGGATCCTGATTGTGTCAATGACATTTTGGGCGGCAGCATTAAGCTTTCAATGAAGTTTGATTACGATTTCGTATAAACTTGGTGACGGGAAGTTTATTCCTATCAAGTCAGCTTTATTGAAAATAATGTTCCACCAAAACGTCAAAGGCAATTCGGATAAAATTGTGCGTTTGGCGGCGCGTTAACGGTCGCCAAAGCATGAAATCTTTATGGAGGTAAAGATAATGAAAAAGACATTCAAAAAGCGCGCATTCATTTCTGCCATCGCAATGCTTATCGTATCTGCTATCGTTCTTACGTCAGCTACATATGCATGGTTCTCAATGGCAAAAAGAGTTGAAGTCGAGTCCATGGAATTGAACGTCACATCACCTGAAGGTATTCAGATTTCTGCTAATACATCTGCTTTTACAACAAAGCTCACAGTTGATGACATTAAGGGCGCATCTTCAACACGTTTCACTGCATACGAAGGAAACAAAAACAATATTCCTGAGACAGTTAAGCCGTCTTCATCTTCGCTTACTACCAATGGTGCTCTTCCTGCATTCTATGATGGTTCCATCAATGATGCCGGAACAATGGACTGCCGCAAAGTAACGTCTGATGTTGGAAGCGGTTATGTGGCATTTGACCTTTTCATAAAGGTTAAGTCAGCAACAACCGTTAAGTTCGGTTCATCAACTGTTACCTGCGATGCAAACCCGGAGCTTCCGACGGCAATGCGTATCGCTCTCGTTAGATGCGGTACAGTAGCTGAGAAAGCTGACGCTGCAGCTATCGGCAGTGTTCTTCCCGCAAATGCTTCTGCAAACAAGGTAATGTATGAGCTTAATGCAAGTGAGCATACAACAGCTGCTACAGCTCTTGGCGCAAGCGGCGTTATGACAACAAAGCCTCTTACATCAGAGAGAAGCGGTATGATTACAGACGGAACATACAACAATATCGTTTCTAACACCAACTTCACCGGTATATACGCTACAACAATTGCAACAGCAGCTTCAGCTGCAAAAATTGACGTTAGTGCCGGCATTACTCGTATGAGAGTATACATGTGGATGGAAGGCAACGATGTTGACTGCGCTAACGATGTTGCAGGTGCAACAATCAACTTCAACCTTGTTCTTGAAATAGACTAATTTATTTATTTCAAAACTTCCGGATCAATGATCCGAAATTAACCCGTCACTTTGGGAGGGTGACGCCTTCGGGCGTCACCCGTGACCCGGAGCTAAAAGGGCGATTTGTCTACACAGTTTTGTGTTGGCAAATGACCTTTTTAGGTAAAAAATTACAGGAGTGAATGTTTTAAATGAATGAAAAAGGGAAAAGCATTTGGGGTGTTATTTCCGATATATTGCTGATTATTATAATTATAATCGCAATTATAATAACGGTTATGACCTTTACCTCAAAAAATTCGGACATGGGTATCGGTAACGTTCTCGGATATACTCCGTTTGCCGTACAATCTGACTCAATGGACTCCGGCGAACCGTCGGGATTCGGAACCGGCGATCTTATAATCTCTAAGGAGGTTAAGGACCCCGAAACTCTCAAAAAAGGTGATGTTATAACATATACAACGGTTATTGAGGGTGAAACGGCCGGCAAGAAAATCAGAGGCTATAATACGCATAGAATTACCGATATTATTAAGGCCGGCGACGGTTCTGTTTACGCCTTTGTAACCGCCGGTGATGCTGTAGGAATGGAAGATACGGTTAACGTTCTTCCGGATGAAGTTATTGCTAAGCAGGTTAATTCCGGAATTGATGAAAACGGTAAGAAGCTTACGGGAATGAAGATTTCCAACTTCGGTTCGGCGCTCAGCTTCCTCCAAAGCAGAACGGGATTTATGATATGTATTATTATTCCTCTGGCACTGTTCTTTATCTGGCAGATATATAAGCTTATTTCAATGTTTATGACGGCAAAGGCGGAAAGCCTTGATGAAGAATCTAAGCAACGTGTAATTGAAGAGTATCTTGCTCAGCAAAACAAAGAAAACTCCCAAGATAAAGAAGATAAATAACATTCAACTCTTAACAATATAAAACTTTAAATAACAGAGGGTGACCGAAATGACAATCACAAAGTTCCTTGCAGAATTTTTAAATCAGTTTTTCGTAAAAGGTGTCTGGGGTATTTTTAAGGGCATCGGCTTAGGTATTGCAAATATTTTTAATATTCCGCAGTATATTAAGATTTTTAAAGAGTGGGCAGGTAAGTTCACTATTGTTGACTGGCTCCTTGCTATTGTCGCCGTTATTGCAACGGTGGCGGTTCTTGCGGCCATTGTAATTCTCGTAGTTGTACTTGTTAAAAAGTACGTCAGAGTAAGAAAAACTCTTGTTGACCAGGAAGAGCTTCTTATGGAAGTCGGTAATCTTAACAGAGAGGTTATTAAGCTGAACAACGAGAAAGAAAGAATTCTTGCAATGAAGGTTTCACAGCTCGGTCTCAATCCCGGCGAAAGCCCGTATGATGAAAACGGCGAGACGGCAGAGGGAGAGAAGAAAGACGGCGAGGTCGATAAAACGGCCGATGACTACAGCCGTTTCTACAAGTGTACTCAGGTTGACCTTGAGATTGAACACTATGTTGCTCCCGATTTTGATAACGAAATTACGCTTCCCGAAATCTGCGAGAGATTCCGTAATTTTGCATGTTCGCGTCTTGGCCTTTTCTATGAGATCAAAATTATCAGATTGTTCCTTTCGGCATTTGCATCAACAAGACTTATAATTCTCCAGGGTATTTCAGGTACAGGTAAAACTTCACTTGCTTATGCATGGGGTAAGTTCCTCAAGAACCCTGTTACAATCGCTTCGGTTCAGCCGTCATGGCGTGATCGTACCGAGATTTTCGGTTACTTTAACGAATTTACAAAGCGTTTTAACGAGACGGAAGTTCTCAAAAAAATGTATGAGGCCACTTTTAAAGAAGAAATCTTTATTACAGTTCTTGACGAAATGAATATCGCTCGTGTTGAGTATTACTTCGCCGAGCTTCTTTCAATCCTCGAAATGCCGTCAAGAGACGAGTGGGTCGTTTCACTTGTTCCGAGCGTTTGGCCCACAGACCCGAAGCACATTATCGACGGTAAGCTCAAGCTTCCGGAAAACATGTGGTATATCGGTACAATCAATAACGATGACTCAACATTTGCTGTTTCGGATAAGGTTTATGACCGTGCTATTCCGATTGACCTTAACAGTAAGGGTAAATTCTTTGAGGCACCGTATACCGAGGAGCTTAACCTTAGCTATAAGCACCTTGAGGGCATGTTCCTTGAGTGTCAGACAAAGTATAAAGTATCCGACGAAAACCTCAAGAAGATTGAAGAACTTGATGACTATGTTATCGAACATTTCCGTCTTGCTTTCGGTAACCGTATTGTTAAGCAGCTTAAGGAATTTGTTCCTGCATATGTCGGCTGCGGCGGAACGGAAATCGACGGTATCGACTTTGTTCTTGCCAAGAAGGTTTTCCGTAAGTTTGAAAGCTTGAACCTTTCATTTATCCGTGATGAAATTGACGGACTTGTTACATATCTTAATAAGCACTTCGGCAAGGCAAACATGAACGAGTGCAAAGAGTATCTCCAGCTTCTTAAGAGACTTATGTAATCCCGAAACCGTTATTATAACTATTGTCAAAGGGGACATACTGAATGAACAAATCGTATCTTGAATTATATCTTGAATACAAGGATTATCTTGCATCGGCAACAACCGATAACGAGTTCTATGATGAAATGGATACTGCTATCAATAGCGGTACGAACAGCTATTCCTTGTTCAACAGATATTTTGATAAGAAGATTGACCTCAAGTGGGTTGAGGAAATCGAAGCGTGTATCATTCCCCTTGACAATATCATTCGTGTTCCGAGAAAGTTCATCGTTCAGGAAGAAGAAATTGTTCCTATTGAACGTGCAAGAAAGATTACTAACGAATCAATTCGCCACCTTGCTCAGCACACAAACATGATTGCAAAGGTTGAGGGTGACGACGTTACTCCAAATCAGATTCTTAACGTTTTCCGTGAGGAAAGCTATGAGGTTTATGAAAACAGATTTGTTTTCACTCTTATGCAGAACCTTGTCAGATTTATTGATGTTAGATATAATGTTCTTTTCAATATTTCCGATGACGATAACATGGCCTCTCTTAAAATGGAGAGTGACTTCACAAGAGGCCGTGAAAAAATCCAATATAAGCTCGAAGTTTCGGCACAGTCAGCCGGCAGCGATATTGGCGGTGAGGCAGGTCCCGAGGGTGAAAATGCAACTGCTTTTCAGAGAATTGAAAGAGTCAAAAGAATTATTAATGAATATGCAAATTCGTCTTTCATGAAGGAGCTTAGAAACTGCGTTCCGGTCAGACCACCCATCATGAGAACAAATGCAATTCAGAAAAATCCGAATTTCAGAGCTTGTCTTAAGTTATGGCAGTTTATTCAGTCATACAATGAGTTGGGCTATGAGATAACGGTTAAAGAATCAAATGATATGGTCAGTGCGGAGTATATGAATGAGCTTAACCGCATGACCGCAATGAACTATATGCTGCTTAAGGCAAACACTCTTTCGGAGGACGCCGTAGGCAAGCAGAAAAAGCGTAAGCTCAAGCCGAAACTCCTCAAGAGATTGGCCGAAGAGCTTGTTATGGACTATGATATGGAGGAAGTTGAAATCCAACGTGTCTTTGTCGATGAAGTTAAGCGTGTCAGTCGTAAAAAGATTGAGGGCGAAAAGAAAATTCAGGAAGCTATTCAGCGTGCCCTTGATGCAGAGAACGCACGCAAGAAAGCCATTGAGGATAAAATTAAGGCGAAGATTGCCCATGAGAAAGAAATGGAGCGTCGCCGCATAGCAAGGGAAAAAGAAAGAATCAGAAAAGAAAAAGAAAAAGAGAGACAAAGGATCAAGAGAGAGAAAGAACGAGAGAAAGCTCGCATTGCAAAGGAGAAGGCTCTCGCAAAGGAAAAGGCAAGAAAAGAAAAAGAGAGAGCGGCAAAGCTAAAGGCACAAGAAGAAGCACGCCTTGCGAAAGAAAAGCAGCGTGAAGAAATGCGCATAGCAAGAGAAAAGGCCGCAAAACTTGCAAAGATAGAAAAGGAAAAGGCTGCTAAGGCTAAAGCAAAAGAGAAAGAGCGTAAGGCTAAGGAGATAGCCGCTCAGAAAGCTAAAGAGAAAGCTGCGGCAGCAAAACAAAGAGAAAAAGAGGCTATTGCAAAGGCTCGAGCAGCTCAGGCAGAGAAAGAACGTCTTGCCAAGGAAAAGGCAAAGCAGAAAGCAGCTGCCGCAAAAGCCGCACAGGCTGAAAAAGAACGCATAGCCAAAGAAAAGGCAAGAGAAAAGGAAAGAGCAGCCAAAGAAAAAGCAAAAGCTAAAGAGAAAGAGCGTATTGCAAAAATGAGAGCTGCCGAGGCGGAGAAGCAGCGTGTTGCCAAGGAAAAGGCAAAAGAAAAAGAACGTCTTGCTCGTGAAAGAATTAAAGAGCAGGAGCGTGCCGCCAAGGAAAAAGCTAAAGAAAAAGAGCGAATTGCACGCGAAAAGGCAAGAGCAAAAGCCAAGGAGCAGGAGCGACTTGCAAGAGAACGTGCAAGAGCCAAGGAAGAAAAGCTTAAGGCAGATAAAGCAGCTAAAAACGGCTGAGCCTAACAACGATACATGTTGATTCGCCATGTGACAATCGTGGAGTAAGCATGGCTGAAAGCAGTGGAGGTTTTACTATGATTAAAAGGAGATTAGAAAGGGTTGCGGTAACGTTGCTCAGTGTGGCAGTGTTACTGTCCTCAACCGGAATAGCATCATCGTTGGCTGTCAACGAGGTAAGCACGTCCGGTTCTACAACTGCAGTCTCTGCCTCCACGGTCAACTCCTCCACAACCGTATCGCAGGAGGGCGGTGCAATTTCATCAACCACGGTTACAACCGAGGGCGGTGAACTTGTAACGGAAAACAAAGGAAGCGGCTCGGTTTCCGATCCTTACAGGATTTCCGACGCTGCCGAGTTCATTGCGATGCAGGATAAAATCAATCTCACAACAAGTGCAAACAAAAACTTTGTGCTTACGAATGATATTGATCTTTCAAGTGTAAAAGCAGATGATTTTACATCAAATTCAGTATATGCAGGTGCGCTTGTTTCTGTAAGCAGAAACCTCAGCGCCGCATCTAAAAATGTATTTTTCACTCTTGATGGTAACGGATACAAATTAAAGGGACTTAGCGTTACTTTCGGTAAGGGTGAGAATTTTGCGATTTTCGGTTATTTAAACGAAAAATCAACAATCAAGAATCTTGTTGTTGAAAACTGTGCGATCAATGCTGATACCGATGCAAAGAACTGTGCAATTCTTGCCGCTGAGAATGACGGTACAATTTTGAATTGTGAGATTAAGAATTCCGTTCTTTCGCTTAAAAATGTTGCAAATGCAGGTTTAGCTGCAGCTGTAAATGCCGGTACAATTTCCGGGACTAACGTAACGGGAACTCAGTCAAATGTGAGCGGAGCTTCAGCTGCATCGCATACAATTGCCGCAAACGGAACTGTTGGTGCAGTTGCGGGCTTGAATAGCGGCAAGATTACGGGAGTTTCGGCAATCAATGTCGGAGAATTTATTGATTCATCACTTTCAGGTAAAACAGTTTACGGCGGAATTGCCGGAACCAACTCAGGCAGTATTTCCAACAGCTTTGCCTCGGGCAATGTTACCGGCGGTAAGGCAGATAATTTTGTTGGCGGACTTGCAGGTCGTGCCGAAAAAAATGCAAAATTTGTAAATAACTACGTTCTTGTTGCACTCAAGTGCAGTGCTTCCGGCAATGGACTTGTCGGAACAGGTGCAACCGCAGATATGCTCAGTGAGTGCTATTGGTCAAGTGCCGTAAGCGGCAGAGCGTCTTCTGTGACTAATTATGGAACTGATATCAATGATATAGACACTCTCAGGTTCAAGACAGTTAAGGTCGGTGAAACTGTAAGCGTTTCCAAGTCAACACTTTCTGCATCTTGGGGAAAAGCAAGCTTTTCAATCGGCGACAGCTTTAAGGCTGTCGGAAGCGGAATAACTGTTTCAGGTTCAAGTATAAAGGGCGTTACCGCAAACAAAGTATCATGGTTCAATTATAAAGCAGAAATTTCTTTGCCGTCAACAATCGGTACGGGAACTCTTAAAATTTCGCAGAGCTTTGATTTGCCCGTTCTTGTTGTTTCCTCGGGAACAAGCGGCAACGGAACAGCTTCCGATCCTCTTGCCGTAGGAAACTCGGCTGAATTCCATATGCTCAAATATGCACATGGCATTTATGCTAAGCTTAACAAGGATATTTCCGTGAATGTTTCTGCGTTTTCATTTAATGGAAGCTTTGACGGAAACGGTCATAATGTAATTATTTCCGCACCTATTTTCTCTGAGGTATGCGGATCGGTTAAGAATGTTGAATTTATTTCAAAGACTGATATTTCGTCAGCAGTGCTCGGCAATGCTATGAAGGTAAAATTGAGCAATGTTGCTGTAACGCTTTCAAACGGTGCTGTTTTTAATGCATCAGGAATAAATTCAGGTGTAATGTTTAATACGGTAGCGGGTAGCAGTACCCTTGATAATTGCCGTGTTAAGGCAGATGTGAAAATCACAGGTGATGTCACATCTTTCGGATCACTGGTCGGATCTGTAATCGGCAACGGAACTAAGATTACAAACAGCGGTGCAGCATCGAACATCAGTGCTTCCAAGAAAGCGACTAATGCGGCAATCGTTATTGGTTCGGTAGGCGGCTCTGATGTCGTCATTGAGAACTGTTATGTTTCGGGCAAAAATGATGCCGGAAAATATTCCTTTATTGCGAATATTGCTGCAAAGGACACTAAAATTTCAAATATTTATATGAGCAAGGGAACGCAGACTCCTGTCGATTTTGCTAAAGCTGACAGGACCCAGTTCAGCGAGTGGTCTTTTGATGACGGTGAGGTTGCATTCTTTACCGGCAACGGCGGAAAATTCGGAATAACCATTCCGTCTGTTAAGGCGTTGAGAGGTTCATCTGCTTCCGATTATTCGGTTACAACGGATAATTCGCTTCTTTCGGCAGCAGTAAAAGCTGAAGACGGAGAAATTATTTTGAATGTCAGCCGTGTAGCGGGAGTTGTAACGGTTAAGGGCTGTGCAGTCACAGTGACAAATAAATCAACCGGACTTTTTACAACTGTTAAGATTTCAAACGGGCTTGAGAAGGACAGCACGGGAAATTATATTGTTTCCGGTGCATATGACCTTGCCTATGTCAGTGAGAATATCTCGGAACTTAATAAGGCGAGCTTTGTTGTTGATTCCGATATTGATATGTCAGAGCTTTCAGCATTTTCACCGATTGGCGGAACACTTGTTCCGTTTAGCGGTAAGTTTAACGGAAACGGACACACAATTTCCAATATAAAGATTAACGGAACATCGAAATCCGGTCTCTTTGCTTCACTTTATAATGCCGAGATAAGCAATTTGATAATCAGTTCGGCTCAGATTAATGCAAAAGGTCTCTATTCAGCGATTCTTGCCGGACAGATAACGGGCAATACCAAGCTTTCCGGCATCACGATTACTGACAGTAAGGTTATCTCGGACGGACTTTATTCCGGTATTGTTGCAGGCTCAATCAACTCCGGTTCGATTGATGTTTCCGATATCAGTATAGATAACTGTTCCGTAATTTCAAAGGCAAATTATGTCGGCACATTTGCAGGATATGCTTCATGTGACGGACAGGTCACAAATGTAAATATTGCAGATACAACTGTCAACGGAGCGGAATATGTAGCGGGAGTTGTCGGTCTTGCCGAGGGTAAGCTCGCCGTTAAATCCGTAACGGCTGACGGAATGAAGATAAAGGGTGTATCAGAAGTTTCGGGTGTTGCAGCAGGCAAGGGTGAGGTTTCCATTGCCAATGTCAAGGTCGTTTCTTCCGAGGTAGTGACAATCGCAGACAGTTCAGCATTTGTTGCCGGAGGAATTGCTTCAAGTTTTGGTTCGTCAATCAGCGATGTCGAGCTTAGAAACACGGTAGTGAAAGCGGGTGTTGCTTCTGCTGTTGTCGGAAAGGCAATTCCCGATGCAAAGCTTTCAATCAAGAGCGCAAATCTTTACGGTGTAAAGATTCAGTCGAAAAACGCCAATACGGTTGCAGCCGGAATTTTGGCGGTTCACAATGCCGGCGGCGCAGTTGTAATAAACGATTGCTATATTGATTCGGAGTCGACAATTACGTCAACTGCGGTGGCTTCGGGTATTGTAGGAGATGTAACAGGTGACGAAAGTGCGCTTGTTGCCGAGAATATTAAAACATTTGCAAAGATTGAGCTTCTCTCTTCGGCTGATGCTGTGGCAGCGGCCGGTGCTGTTGCAAAGCTCAGTGCTGTTTCACTCAATAATGTTCAGCTCAAAAACATCAAAGTACTCGGCTCAATTATCGGTAATGCCGCTGTGGGCGGTATGATCGGTGTTGTAAAGGGAATCGGCAGCTTTAACGGTATGATGCCTGTAATTTCCGATTCCGTATGTGCCGCTCAAGTTAAGACTGAGAGTACAAACAAAAATGCCGGCGTGGTGATCGGTTCCGTAGAGAACAGCAAGTCAATAAATACCGATAATATTGATTCAATGATAAGTGGAATTATTGTTTCAACATATTTCGGTAATGTTCCGGCGTTTGGCATTTCAACAGAAATAAAGAGCACTAATATCGTTGATTTGGATAAACCGAACGGCTCGGCAATTAAACCCTCTGTTGATACAATTTCTACAATTGGTGAAACCGAAATTACGCTCTCTAATCTTCCAAAGGTGAAGGGCTATGCTTTTGACGGTAACGCAGGCTGGACTTCTGAAGCAGATGAGAGAATCAGTGTCGTTTCGTCGACAGAGAATACGCTTGTTCTTGATGTAAATCACATGGCAGATATATCTGTTGTTGCATACTATGTATCGGCATCTGACAGCGATGTCAGAATTCCTGTTCATTTTGCAATAAAGTCCGATGTTCGTACACCGCTTAAGGGTGACGGAACAATCAAGTCTCCGTATCTTATTTCAAATGCATACGACCTTGAGACAGTAGCATATTATGACAGCTATGGCAAATATTTTGCTCTCGCTTCGGATATTAGCTTCAGCACAAAGGACTTTGAGTTCGGCGGTGGCTTCTATAATGTCGGTAACGGTGTGGTTACAATCGGCAGTGCCGAATCGGGATTCAAAGGTAATTTCACAGGTCTTTATAACGGAAAAGTTCATTCAATCACCGGATTGAAGCTTTCCGGCAACGTTCTCGGCGGACTTTTCGGAGCAACGGACGGAGCAGTTATTTCCGATATTATTATCAACAACGCAGATGTAACCGGTCTCAACTATGCCGGTGTGGTTATCGGTAATGCAAAAGATACGGTTATCAAGAACGTAACAGTTAATTCGTCTTCCGCAGTTTCAAGTGAATTTGGCAGTGTTGCAGGTATTATTGCCGGCAAGGCTGAAAATCTTACAGCGGAAAACATTACAATAAATAATTCAAAAGTATCCACAACACTTACAGCGACCTCAGCTACAGTTGAGATTGCCGGCGGCATTGCAGGTATTTTCAGCGGTACGCTCGGCAGTGTTCAGATGAGCAACGTAACGGTTAAATCCGGCACGGTTGCAGGCGGCGTTGTCGGCAGTGCAGAAAACGCACAGCTTGATGGTGTTGTATTCAACGGAACCGTTTCAGCCGAAACGGCAGGCGGAATGATCGGAAACCTCAACAATCCGCTTGGAACCTCTGTAAAGGATTGCTTTGTAAGCGGTTCTGTAAAAGGGGAAAAGCTCGGTGCGGGTGTAATTGCGGAGATTGGAAGAAATCCGGCATTTATAGCTAAAACAGATAAAACTTTGATTAAGAATACTGTTGTTGCGGCAAAGGCTGAGGCGGAAAATTCAGCTGCAGTTATAGCTAAAGCAGACAAGGATACATTCTCAGACAGCGATAAAGCAAGTTCTAGGATTTTATCCGAGGTATATTATTCATCATATCAGAATGAAAGCGTCTTTGGTACGCAGGAGCTTAATTCGTATCAGAAATCCGGTTTTACAGCAGTCGATCTCAGCTCAATGAGCTGCACTCTTGGCGGAACAGAAAAATCTTTCATAACACTTAACGGTGAAAACACCGTTCTTGGCGATGCGGATATCAAATTGTCAGCCGGTAACGGTACCTATAAGTCATTTGAGCTGAGCGGACACAAGTTTGAGCTTGTTTCTGTTAAGTCTGATCCAAATGGTGCTTTGGCTTATGACCAAGCAACATCGGCTGTCAGTGCTGTCGGTTCTGTTGAAGGCGCAAAGCTTGTTTTTGTATATTCAAATGGACTTGAGACAGCAATCCCGGTCGCATATTCATCCCTTCTTGCAGGTTCAGGAACAAAATCCGATCCTTACAGAGTAGGAACGGCGGATGAGTTTGCAATTATGATGCAGAACGGCGACCGTGACGATGTTTATTACGTTGTTACAAATGATATTGATCTCAGCACAGTTAAATCAGCCGAGAACTTTGCAGGAATACTTGACGGCACCAACCATGTTGTATATGATTTCAGCGGAGAGTCACTTTTTGCAGGTGTAAGCGGAGAAATAAAGAATCTCGGCTTTGTAGGCTTTGACATTGATTCCGATTCTGCAACTTCAATCGGTGCTGTTGCAGGAGAGCTTAACGGCGCAACGGTTGAAAATTGCGTTGTGGTTGCCGATGTTAATGCAAAGGGCACGGTTCAGGATGCCGGTATAATTGCCGGTCGTGCGATAAACGGTACGGAAATTAAGGATTGCATTACTTCCGGTAGAGTAAGCGGCTCGTCGCTTCTTGCGGCCGGTGGACTTGTCGGTGATACGAACAACGCTAAAATCAGCGGCACGGTTTCAACTGCATATGTATCGTCCGGTGGATATGCCGGCGGACTTGTCGGTGAGGCCGATTATACATCTGTAAGCAATTCAGTATTTGCAAATATGGTTAATTCCACTGCCCTAAAAGCGGGCAATATAGTAGGAAGATTTGGTACCTCATCTTTGGCAGAGAATGTTTTCTTTGACGGTCGCACCGCAAGGAACAATCTTGCTGCGGCAGAGGGAGGATCGGATTCCATGAAGGAATCGACCACAAAGGCATTGGCTGATGCAGCAATTATCGGTTTTGTTACAACAAATTCCGGTTATGCAGTTCCGGCTTCACTCAAATCAAGTGAAAGCTCAGCAAAGTTTGCAACGGCTGTTGAGTTTGCTGCACTTGCTGTGAAGTATATGTCAGGATCAAATGCGGGAACAGCGATGAGCTATACGGATATTAAGATTCCTGCCGAGGTTAATTCAAACGCTTTGAGTGTTGATAAATCAAAGGGTCTTGTAATTACTCTTATGAAGAATAAAGACTATGCTTCAACGGATAATTTGATCGCAAGATATGCCTATACGATGAGCGACAAGCTTACAACCATAAGCTATTCGATCAACGATAAAACAGGTAAACTGACAGATAAGCTGGTTGGAGTTATGCTTAAGACAAAGCTTAATGACAGTTCAAATTCGTTTAGCTTCTTCACAACAATCGGTTCGGAGATTAGAACCATAAACGGCATTGGCGTTACAGAGGGCGGAATTTATGTTGACCTCAGCTTGCCGAACGGTTATGGTTACAGTGTCAGAGCGGTTGATTCCGACGGAAAGACGCTTAAGGTTACCGATGAGATGAACGAAGGTAAATTTATTGCTACAGATAATTCAGATAATGTTGATATAGTTATCGAAATTAACGAGTCAAAGCCCGAATGGGGTATCAGAGCTATCTGGAGTGTTATTGGTAAATAAGTAGAGGGTTGATGTTACAATGAAAAAAGAGTTTGCATTTATCAAAAACTTAATATTAGCTGTGGCATCGGCCCTGACTCTTATAGCGGTTTCCTTTGCATGGTTTAGCAATTCCAGTGAAAATTTTGTTCCGTCAATTAAGGGTGAGGTTGTCAGTCCGACTTATGCAAGCGTTGCTTATTATGAGGCGGATAACAACGGAAATTACTCTCGACTTACGGGAAATATAGAGCTTAAAAATTGGTCATCGGGTTCATTTAAAAAATACAAGATGATTTTAACGACGGCAACAGACGAAAAGCTTAAGCTGAGCATGTCAATAAACGAATTGCCTTCAAATATGAATTCAGATTTAAAAAAGTCCGTTCAGGTAAAATACAACGTCTACAAAGCGACAAAAACGATGAAAAACGGAGTAATGACATTTAATGACGGTGCTTTGCTTTTTAGCTCGGATTATATGAGCCTTGCAGACCTCTCAAACGGAAAGATTTTTGACGGAAGATCTCTTGCCGACAGTCAAACGGAAAAGAATGATGTTTACATTATTTATTATGAGATTGGACTTTCGGCCGATAGCCCGTCATCAATAGAAGGCCTTTCATCATCACTCGGAACGTTGCAAATAAGCGTTCAGCCGGTATCATAATATATGAAAAAAGCAAGTAAGGTTTTTTCTAAAGTCATGGCAGTGCTTTCTGCAGTGATATTTATCTTTGGATTTACAGTTTTCATTTCGGTGCTCGGTGCATCTGCGGGAAAAGCACCAAGTGTGCTTGGATTCAGCGTTTTTCAGGTGCAAACGGGAAGTATGGAACCGGAAATCCCAATTGGCGGAATTGTTGTAGTTCACAAGACCAACCCTTCATCATTAAAGGTCGGCGATATTATATCGTTCTATTCCAATGATACAAAAATAAGCGGAAAAATCAATACACACAGAATTATTGAAATCAAAGACAGTGACAGCGGTGAAAAAATATTTTACACAAAGGGCGATGCTAATGACTCTGCCGATACAGCGGCTGTTTTTGAAATGGACTTGATTGGTAAAGTTGTTGTAAATTTTGGCACGGTTGGCGGTTCGGTTCTGGGCGTGTTGAGGAATCCGAAGATTATATTTATTTTTATTGTGTTGCCGCTAATCTTAATTACGTTAGGCGAAGCGGTTAATTTGGCTAAATTGATTGCCGAATACAAATTCTCGGATCAGAAGGATGAAGAAGATGAAAAATCTTCACAAACAAAAGATTAATATGCTTCTGACCGCAATCGTGATTTGCATTTCGGTCGTGGCTGTCGGAGTGGTTTATACTCCGAAAATATTAAAGATGGATATGAAAGTTGTCGAAACCGGCAGCATGTCTCCAACAATCAAGCCGTATAGTTTGATATATATAAGGCCTTATGACAGCTTCGAGGATTATAGAGTAGGGGATATTGTTACTTTTACAGACAACTATCAGCAAAAAAGCTTCACACACAGGATTGTTGAGATCGATGAGCAAACGCAAAGCTTTGTTACTAAGGGTGATGCGAACAAGGAAAATGATCTCGGTAAGATCTCGGCCGAATATGCTCAGGGCAAGGTCGAAGTGTCTATTCCCTATTTGGGATATTTTGTGAAATTTCTGCGATACACTGCCGTTAAGGTTGCAATCGCAATAATATATGTCGCTTGGGCGGCGATTGAAATTGAGCTGTTCATGGCGGAAAGGAAGAAAGCAAATGACTAAAAGAATAATTGCTTTTGTTGCATCGTTGGCGGTTGTTGTAGGTCTTATGAACTGCGGAACATCATATGCATGGTTTGTTACGACGCTGGAAAAAAAGCAGAGCATTTCAGTTTCCGTTGTAAGCACAGCACAGACGGCAAAGCTTACGGACCTCGACAGCGGTGAAAAAAGAATAATTATGCCCGGCGACAACCTTGTAAATCTTGACGGACAGGGAGCAATGCTGAGGATCAATAACGGTTCGACAACCGATGTTCAAATCAGGCTTTCAATAGAATACACAAGCTATGCTTCCGGCAAGGCGGAGCAGAAGCTTTATTCCGGAAATAACGACGATATTGAAGTCACTTTCGCCGCTGATAAGTGGTCAAAAAATACGAATGCAAGCGGGGTCTGTTACTTCTATTATATGGGCAATAGCTACAGCTCGGCAGAGGTTTATGATCTCAAGAGTGTTCCGGCGGTTAGCTCCGATGTTTCATATGTGGATGCTATTTCAAGCATATCTTATAAGAATAATATTTCAAAGGCATATTCGGGTCAGCCTGTAAACATAAAGGTGAGCTTTGAGGCTAAGCAGGCAGATAATGTTTCATGGAGCAGCATTGATTCATACCGGCTTTCCGGAACTGCTGCATGAAAAACGGCAGAGTCAGGCCGAAAATCGGCAATATATTATTTAATATTCTTTCTATTGTAACATTGATTGCTGTTGTGTTTGTGCTTTTTAACATTGTCTCAGGCGCAAAGGGATATGCCGTAACAAGTGAAAGTATGGAAAAAACACTTTCAAGAGGCGATATAGTTTTTTCGAAGAAAGTCAGCTTTGAAGAATTGAGGGTCGGTGATGTTATAACCGTCGGTTCCAAAGAGCTTGATGAATATTTTACCCATCGAATTGTCAGCATTGACAAGGATAACAAAACGATTGAGACGAAGGGTGACAACAACCCGGAAAAGGATCCGATGGCAACACCGGCGGACAGAGTTATAGGCAAGATGTGGTACAGTGTGCCGCTTCTCGGTTATATTACCATATCTTTCGGGAGTGTTTCTCAGACAAAAGGCTTGATAATCTTAGCGATCGTTGCGGTTGCATTGATTGCACTTAATATGATTTTAACCGGCACTAAAAACAAGAAAAACGGAGGTGGCAGCGATGAATAAAATTAGAAGAATAATGACGCCTGTTATGGCGATTGTTCTTGTTCTTTGCATCGGATATTTTTCGGGAATGTCAAAGACCTCCGCATGGTTCTATGACAGCGGCATTATCGACAGCGGTGACAGCTTTGTTTTCGGAAATCTTTCTGTTAACACCAAGTTTGTTATAAACCACAGCGTCCTGTTTGAAGCAACAACAAAGCTTGCCGATGAGAACGAAAAGTTCTTCGACAAAGCAGTTAATTTTGATGACGTCAATGTTGCCAATTCGGGAACTGTTCCGGCAAGGGTTTATATCAACATCGATGTCACAAACGGTGCAAAGGGTTATCGTTGGTTTGTATATACCGATGATATGCTTATCAACGGAAGCATAAAAGAGACAATTAAAGCCAATGTGAAGGATCTTACAAAAGCAGGGCTTGATGAATACAACAGTTCAAAGTATGTTCTTCTTGCTCCCGGTGAGTCGAAGGTCGTTAGAATTGCAAGCTGGGTTGAGTATGATGATGTAAGTGCAGAGCTTATGAAAGGCGAGTCGCTTACCATCGCAACAAGAATTTATATGACCGCCACACAGAATACGGACGGAATAATTGATTAAAGGAATCGAGGTGACGGATATGTCAAAAAAGATAAGCAAAAAAGCAATAGTTATCATTGTTGCGGTTATCGCAATAATTGCCGTAGTCGGCAGTTCTTTGGCGTGGTTCGTTACCCAAACATCCAAATCCCAGAGTTTCATTCTTTCGGGAATTAAAACTTCGGCGAATGTCTATTTCGCAAACGGCAAAAACAATGTGGACGCTGAAAAATTTAAGGATGAGAATGGACTTTACACGTTGAGCCTTAACAAAGACGATGAAAATTATATCGGAAAGCTCAAGGTTATTATCAATCGCAGCGGAGCAACCTGTTGCCTTAGAGTTAAGACGGTGTTTGAGTGGCAGCTTGCCGATGGTTCTGTTACTCAGTTCACGACAAATGTTCCATATGTTTTTACCAACGATTGGTATGATAATCGCAGTGTCGATTACTGTGTTTATTATATGGGCGGTGACCGCTCGGGTAAAGCAAGAGTTGATACCCTTTTCCTTATAAACAGCTTTGATGAGAGCAAGTTTGACCTTTCGGGCGTTGAGGAAGGCACATCGGTCAAAGCCTTGATTGAAATTGATGCAGTTCAGACAAACCGTTATCCGCAGCTTTGGAATATTGAAAAATTACCGTGGGAATAATGGAAGTTGATATCTATGCCGAATAAGAAAAATGTGCCTGTGGCAGGTAAAACTGTCGCAGGCAAAAACAATTATAACAAGAAAAAAGAAGCACAGAAGAAAAAAGCGGAGGCAGAGAAAAACGCCCGGCGAGTGCTTGAAGAAAAAGAAAAAAAGCAGAAGCAGCGTGAAAAACGCAGCGAAGAGATTCGTAAGCAGCGACAAAAAGCTTCGGCTAAGAAAACCAAGGTAGCCGAGAAGGCGTCAAAAAGAGAAAAGAAAAAGGTTTTGCGTAAACGCCGAAAGGCTCGTTTTATAAAAAAGTTCCGATACTATACGAGCAAAAAGTTTCTTTCTTCGCTGAACTATTTTCGTATTTTTACTTGCATTGTTTTGCCGATCGCCGTGATTGTTACCGCGAGCATATGTGTATCTCGGTCGGTTTGGGTAAATGTTCCCTCAGAGATAAGAGCAACGGAATTTAACGGAAGAGTGGAGAGCGAAACGGTTGCTGAGGACAGCGTTTTTAATGCACAGCAACAGCAGGTTTTTGTTGATGCTCTCAATGCAAGAGGAAGTAATAAATTTAGCTTCTACTTTAATTCGGTTGTTAATGTCGGAGATGATTTTTCAACGAACGACCTTTGTTTTGGCAACCCCAAGACCAATGACTGCGTGCTTATTGCAACAGTGTATGATAAGGATGACGCGGTTCTTTATCGTTCGCTCGGACTTGAGCCGGGTAGGGAGATAAACCACGTTAAGCTATTTGACGAGCTGAGCTATGGAATACACGATGTCAAGGTTGCGGTTAATGCCTATGACCGAAAGACAAACAAAAAAATCGGCACTAAATATGCTAAAATAAAGATTGCGGTCGGTGTGGAGTACAATGGCGAAAAATAAATCAAAAAAATCAATATTGATGGCTGTTTTTGCCGTGATAGCGTTTGTGTTGTGTGTGGTTGCTTTGACCGGCAGTGCGCCTCGCATAAGGCTTTCTCTTGCGGGCGGCGGAAAGGTCAGCAACGGGATTCTGGCCGGAGTTGAAGCGGATGCACACATAACAAGCGTTCCGGAGGGCGAGATACGTTATTTGATAAACAAACGTATTATGTTTGAAAACAGCTATTCGCTTGGCAATGTGATGCTGGAGAATCCCGAAAGCTGTCAGTATGATATTAAATTTGTTATCTATAAGGATGACGGCGAGATGATATACACTTCGCCGATGATTAAACCCGGCCAGTGCCTTGAAAAAGATAAGCTTTCGACTGTGGTTAAGGCGGGCGAATATAATTGCTCATACTCGGCGCAGGCGTATCAAAACGGCGATTTGAAAGGTGAAGTTACCGGAGTTGTGACTGTAACGGTCGGATAAAATGAATATTTTCAAGACTGTCGTATTCCGGCAGTCTTATTTTATGTAAAAAAACACCTCGGAGATGTTTTATTAAAATCTCCGAGGTGTAGCTGTTATTGTTTAGGTTTATTTGTTATCAATCTTATAAATTGCATAAGCAAGGAACTGACCGTTTACAAAGTCGCAACCGTTTGTGATGATGCAATCCTTATAGGCCTGAACGTAAATACCCTCTGACATTGTGCCGGGATTTGATTTTTTCGTCGGATGAGTGAAGCTTGTGGTTCTCGGTGCTCCTGCACTGGAAACATGAACCATTGTTGCAGTTGTGCCGTCATAGTCCGAGATATTGAGGTCGGGGTTGTAGCATTCCATATGATATGCCCAATGAGAATGGCCGTTGAAGAATACAACGTTATGATACTTCTCAAGAAGCTTTCTGAAACGTCTTTCGTCCTTGTTGCCTTTAAAGTAGGGGATCGTATAGAAGAAACCCCAATCGTTGTATATGTTGCCCTCGCCGAGGAACGGGTTGCCCTTGGGAGCATTGAGGAATGTGTGGAAATAGAGGTAAACTCTCTTGTCCTTGTATTTCTCAAGCATTGCCTCAAGCCAATCCTGCTGTTCGTCAGTTACGATCTGAACAAACGGAACATAAGCGTCTTTAACCTGGCTAAAGAAAATGAATACATCGCCATTAGTTTCTTCGCCTGAATAAACGAAATCATATCCGTTATCGGCTACATCCAGAACACCGTCCGGCTTGTTGTCGGAAAATACGCCGACATTAACGTTTGCTTTCCATGAATCGTAGTTAAACTTATCTCTGCAGTCATGGTTACCCTTACAGGCGAAGATGTTGAAATCGTGCTGATCATTGTACTTATGGAAAGATTCATACGAGGAAGTTTCGCCCTCATATGAAAGATCTCCGGAAACGCCTACGATTGAAACACCCATATCGTCGAGGAAGTTAAGTGCCTGAGGATAGGAGGTGTCTGACCAGTCGTTGCCTTCGTCGTCAAAGTATCTTCCAAAGTGAACGTCGCTAAGCGAGCCGAAGCTGTAGGTCATATCGCCGTAATCGGGAATGTTTTCTTCAGGGATTTTGTCCGTATCGAGGAGCTGATCCTGATAATAGAGAAGTATGGTTTCCGCACCGTCGGGAATTGCAAGGAAAGAATTTGTCTCGTGCTCGCCTTTACCTTTCTTTACGTCAACCTGAGCGAACCAGCTGTAAGGAACAGTTTTGCCGCTTGGGGAGCTTGTGGTAAGCTTGTTGCCCTGTGCGTCGCCCCAGTAAAGCTCATAGGTTGCGTCAAAGTTTGCCGTAACCATTGCCGTACCTTCGGCAGAACCGGCCTCTTCTCTTGTGAAAATAAAGTTTGCATTTGCTTTAACTCCGTCTGACGGAAACGGAACGGGAGCAATTATTCCGGCAGAAATGAGGGCCGAAAGAATGAGCGCAATAAGCTTTTGCATGAAATTGACTATCATATTTTTCCTCCGAATTTTAAAAATTTGTGTATCCGCTGATACCAAAAATATTATACCATTTTTAAGCAACGGAAATCAATACCTTCTTGACATTTGTGTTATAATTGTATACAGAAAAAAGAATGGAGGTACATTTATGAAAGATTTTTACAGTATTGTTAAGGCACGCAGAAGCATCAGAGGATACAATAGTGACGAAATTCCTGCCGATAAGCTTGCGAGAATTCTTGAGGCCGGCACATATGCACCGACAGGCCGTGGGAAGCAGTCGCCGCAGATTATCGCAATAAAGGATAAGGCAACAAGAGATAAAATTTCAGCACTCAATGCAGCAATCATGGGCACGGACAGCGACCCGTATTACGGCGCACCGGTGATTGTTCTTGTGCTTGCGGACGGAAATGCCAATACTTTTGTTGAGGACGGAAGCTGCGTGCTCGAAAATCTCATGCTTGCCGCCGAGGCTGAGGGTCTTGGTTCTGTTTGGGTTCATCGTGAACGTGAAATCTTTGATAGCGAAGAGGGAAAAGCTTTGCTTCGTGAATGGGGCTTGCCGGAAACACTTCGGGGCGTAGGCTCGATTGCTCTTGGATATCCCGCTGTTGAGCCGAGAGAAGCCGCACCGAGAAAGGCAGACTATATAAAGATTATCTAAGATAAAACGATTACAATTTGTAACTTTTTGTAACTTTTTCAAATTTGTCAGATATGACGTCTAATGAGCAAATCTGAATATAGTTTTATAGCATTCTATACAAAAAATTAGCTGATTTTGACTGCAACAGGCCATAAATATGGACTCGAAATCACATTTTCGGGCGTTCAAAATTTGACTTTTGTAACTTTTTGTGTTATACTCCTGTCCGTTGTGCAAAAACTACCGACAGGAGTTATTTTATGAAGACAATAATTAAAAAAATAATGCCGGTTCTTTTGGCAATAGTTACTATCCTTACAATCGCCTCATTTAACACGGCGAGTGCAAAGGGATATAATTGTACGAATGCGAAGCTTCAGCAGCTTATCAATGAGTGGGATGGCGTTTATTGGACAGGTTCGTTCAGAACGGCAACTACGTGCAAGGGCTTTGCCGATATGATGTTCAATGAGCTTTACGGCAACGGCGGCGTAGGTGCTTACAATTCGGGTGCTTACAGCTATTATGTTCCGACTCCTCGAAAGGCAACTGAGCTTGCAAGACTCAGCTCAGCAGGCTACCGGGATTTTTATAACATCATGCATAAAGCCGCTTCGGGCGACTATATTCAGTGGGCAACCGCATATTCGCAGCATTCGTCAATTTTCATTTCGTGCGATGAAAACGGCTTCTACGTTTTTGACAGTAACTATGTTGAGCCGTATCTCTGCACCGTGCATTACATCACCTATCAATATATTACTGATGTAACCTATGGTGTTTCTCTTTACAGGTCGACCTCAAGTGCCGCCGCTGTGAAGAAAAAAGCGAAAAAAACTGTTGCAAAGAAGGCAAAACCAAAGGTTATTCCATATGAATTTGCGGAAAAGAATGTCGCTCTTTCATATATGGAGACCTACACACCGACCGTTAACGGCGGAAAGAAAATAGCAAGCTGGACTTCCTCCGATGATCATGTTGCCGTTGTAAGCAGCGACGGCCTTATTGAGGGCGTTTCCGGCGGTACGGCAGTAATCACTGCAATTAACACAGAGGGCAAGTCAACACAGATGACTGTAACTGTCGAGGATACCTCGGTCAAAAGAATTATCGGTGTGTTGCTTGAGGGCTTCAAATCAATGGATATGAGCGACCTCATTGCCTAAGGTGAATAATAAAGAAAGCGTGACCGATTGGCCACGCTTTTTTAATTTTTCTTCAAAAAATTCACTCCGAATATTCTGTGAATCGGTTTTGTGATTTTTGATTTCATACGCTGCGTCTGTGACATCCAGCTTCCCGAATACCAGTGAATAGAAAATGTGTTTTCCGTTTTGCTCATGATTCCCGTGTTGCTGCCGTAAGGATTCATGTAGTCGCTCGGGAGAATCAGTGCACCTGCAACGGTCTGCATTTTTCCGTCAAGCTTCAATCCATGGCGAAGCAGGGCATCCGTATTGAGTCGGGGGCAGGTAACCGTGCCTCTCTTTCCGTCAAGGTAAGGCTCATATTCTTTAACCATTGCGGTAATGGCTTCCCCATGAGCAACAGATCCGAAGCCGAGTCCCGTTGCGACGTAATCGGGGTTTTCCAGACCGAAAAATGCGTCATTGTCAAGAAGAAAATCAATATTTTTAATAAGCTCAACATCGGTGTCGAAATATATTCCGCCGTTTTTTTCAATTATTTCAAGACGGGCAAAATCGCTGAGAAAGGCATATTTCTTTTCTTCGGCGCACATCTTGGTATAGCCCGTTGAATTAACGTCGTAGTTACTCTCGTTCCATTCGATAATTTCATAATCCGGGCAGAATTTTTTCCAGCTTGCTATGCATTTTTTAACGGATTTCGGCTTTTCACCGCCGCCGAACCAGCAATAGTGAATCTTTTTGGGAATCATTCGGTCACCTCCGTAAAAAGTATTATAGCATAAACAATCAAATTAGGCAAATTTAGCTTAAAAGACAAATCAAAATAAAAAGTCCCGCTCCGAAGAACAGGACTTTACTCTGGTGAGGATGAATGGATTTGAACCATCGACCCCTTGCATGTCAAGCAAGTACTCTAACCAACTGAGCTACACCCTCAAAGCAGGGATATTTTATCATACTTTTTTTCCTTTGTAAAGGGTTTTATAAAAACTTATGGAATCATTTTCTCTTTTTCCTTGAAATATAGTCGGTTATAGGTTATACTTTAATCTAAGGGAATATGAAAGGAGACATAATGTATTACATTATAATGGACCTTGAGTGGAACAATGCTTTTGTTCACCGAACAAAGAGCTTCATGAACGAGATTATCGAGGTCGGTGCAGTTATGCTTAACGAGGAGCTTGAAGAAATCAGCGAATTTTCCTGCTTCGTCAAATCGAGAATAGGCAAAAAAATACGCAGTAATATTAAAAAGTTGACTCATATCACAAACGACGATATGCGAAGCGGTGAGCCGTTTGAAGCGGTGATGAAAAAGTTCGAGGACTGGATAGGAAACAGGGAGAACGTTATTCTGACATGGGGCAATAGTGATATCCGGGTTATTATTGAAAATTTCCGTCTTCTTACGGGTCGAGAGACTGTTCCATTTTTGTCAAACTACACGGATGTTCAGCGATATTTTCAGATTAAAAGGAATATCCCGGTTGATAAGCAGCTTGGTCTTTTTAATGCGGCCGAGGACGTTGGAATGGATCCAAACAGCTTTTCTCACCACAGAGCGTTGGATGACAGCTTGCTGACCGCCGAATGTTTCAGACGCGTCCGTGACGATGATTTTGAAAGATACATTCAGCCGTGCGATAATACGTTTTATGAAAGGCTTTTCTTCAAGCCTCATGCGATCAGCAATATCAACAGCCCTCTTGTTGATAAAAGCTTGCTCAACTATACCTGTGAGGAATGCGGTGTTAAGGGTAAAATCATAAAGAATTGGCGTTATTCCAATCAGTATTTCCGAGCAACATACGTTTGCCCTCAATGCGGCAAGCAAGTTCGTGTTGCCGTTCGTTTTAAAAAATATTTTGATTGTCTCGATACAAGAAAAACGGTTACTCTTATCAAAGATGATGAACCGCCGATGCTTATACAAAATGGCCTTGAATGATTTATTCAAGGTCTGTTTTTTTGTATAAACCGTAAAATGTGAACAAATTATAAATAAGTGATTGACAAATCATACTTTCTGGTATAAAATAAATCGAACTCTTTAAGAGCGGTACAGTGATGCCGACAAGATTTTACATGAAGCAGAGCAGGGTCTGCATATATACTTATGTAATTTTGTGTCTTGTCGCACTGTGCGACAGGGCATTTTCTTTTTTTCGGAGGCTCGCATGAACAAAAAAATCATGGATGAAGCGGCTCTCGGAAGAGCTGTAATGAGAATCTCACACGAAATAATCGAGAAAAACAAGGGAACCGAGAATATTGTGCTTGTCGGAATCAAGCGCAGGGGAATCTACCTCGGACAGATGATTCACGACAACATCATGAAGATTGAGGGCGTTGACGTCCCGTTCCAAACCTTGGATATACATTTTTATCGTGATGACTTGACTAAGGAGAGTGATGCTCCGGTCTATAACGCCGAAAACAATCAGTTTGAAGTCACGGATAAAAAGATTGTCCTGGTTGACGACGTTATATACACGGGCAGAACGGTCAGAGCGGCAATTGAAGCGATCTTCACAATGGGCAGACCGTCGCAGATACAGTTTGCCGTGCTTATCGACAGAGGCCATCGTGAGCTGCCGTTTAAGGCGGACTATATCGGTAAGAGCATACCAACCTCAAGGAATGAGACGGTATCGGTCAAGGTTGAGTGTATCGACGGAGAAACAGGCGTGGATTTGCTCACGGATTAAGGATTTAAACACGAACGTGTTTGAAATAAAGGAAAAAAACGGAGGTATATCAAATGCAACTTATTTACAATGTCAAAGACAAACCGAAATTCGGTCAGCTTATCGTTTTCGGTTTCCAGCAGGTTCTTGCTATTCTTGCGGCAACAATCGCAGTTCCGACAATCATCGGTAACGGAATGTCGCAGTCGGCAGCTCTTTTCGGAGCAGGCGTCGGCACAATCGTTTATCTTCTCTTCACAAAGTTTAAAAGCCCTGTTTTCCTCGGCTCATCATTCGCTTTCATCGGTTCGATGCTTGCAGCCTTTGCAGGAGCGATTTCCGAGGCAGCCGGACACTTTGGACTTATCATCGGTGCTCTTTTCGCAGGACTTGTTTATGTTGTTATTGCAATCGCTGTAAAGGTTGCAGGTGTTAAATGGATCAACAAGCTTATGCCTGCCGTTGTTATCGGACCGACGGTTTCAATCATCGGATTGTCGCTCGCAGGCAACGCAGTCGGCGATCTCACACTCGGTAAGGTTATGACCGAGGTTACAACTCAGACAGTTGAAAACGGCAAAATCGTTGATGTTGTTTCGTCCGTATCAACCGCAAGTCCGTATGTTGCACTTATCTGCGGACTCATAACTCTCTTTACTGTTGTTATCTGCTCGGTTTACGGCAAGAAGATGACAAAGCTCATTCCGTTCATTATCGGTATCCTTGCAGGCTATGTTGCCGCTGCAATCTTCACCGTAATCGGTATCAAGACAGACAACACAGCACTTCAGGTTATCGACTTCACGGTTTTCCACGACCTTAAGTTGTTCTCCGTTCCCGATTTCACATTCCTTGAGGCTGCACATTCTGAATTGATTCCATTTGTCTTCATGGAAATGGATTTGCTCACCAATTTTACAATTTCTTGCATCACTTGACAATAGTTCATATTTCGATAAGTGGTTGTTTCTGTTTTCCAGCTTTTGGATATCCTCATTTTGATTCTCTATCTGTGTTTTCTGACATTGTATCAGTGTATCTTGGCTTTGTATGTGCGTCTTCTGTTGGGTTATTTCTTTGTTTTGCTGAGCAATAACCCTTAGTTGCAACAGTTCCTTTTTCTTAGAGGAATTCTTGAGATACAGAACAAAAGATGATAATCCGAGGATGCAGCAGATGGCAACCATGATACCAAGCATGAAATGGTATCTGGCCTCTTCTGCTTCTTCTCTTTTAGCCACTTCTTCTTCGTAGTTATAGGCAGCCTTCATTTTCTCTGCCTCCGACTTGTTGTCGATGGAATCTATTTCGTTCTTTAGCTTTATTGCTTCTTTTTGCAAGGCCCAAGCTTCCTCATATTTATTTTCGTCAGCTTTCGTTTCGGACATGGCAATGTTAGCCTCGTATTTTCTCCAAGGGTCTTCTATTTTCAATCCTTTTTGGAAAAAATATAAGGCAGAGTCCTGCTGGTGAAGGAATTTATGCAGATATCCTTGCATCATATTGATACCCCAGTCTTGCTGTTGCTCAGGAGTAAGTTCCTTTTTAGCTTCAAGTATGAGCTTTTTCAGTTTTTGCTGGTTGTTGCTATAAACAGCTTTTTCCCCTTCAGAAACGATAAAACGTCTTAAGTTCAAAGTATCATGGTCTTCCAAGATGTTCTTTTTAGCAATTTTTGTGAATGAGGAGTATTCTTTTATTTTTCCTAAGTCATAGTAATAATGCCCCATATCCATCAGGCAAGCATTTGTTAATCCATAATCTTCTGTTTGTTTAATGTAGCTATATGCTTTTTTACAATATAGCAGTGCTTGCTGCTTATTGAGTCTGTTGTCTTCAAGATCAGATAATTGGCAATAACATCTGCCCAACATTTCTTTTGGGGCGTTAATACTGTCAGTGTGTATTGCTTTTAAGAAATAGTTGATAGCTTTTGGGTGGTTGTTAAGGTCAATATAGATACACCCCAGGCAATAGTATGCCTGACTCAGCAAAACTTTGTTGTTTCTCTTCTCAAAATAATCTGCAACCTTTAGCATCATGCTGTCGCTCGTGTGTGGCTTATATTGCAGATCATTGATTCTGAACAGAGTGATTTGATAGTGCATTTGTGCATCTTTACCCATTTCACATATAGAGGCAGAGTCTTTTTGGAGGAGAGTAAGTGCACTATCAGGATAAGCTAGCATGATTCGCTCAATGTTAGCCAACTTTTTGTTGTTCTCTTGGGGGGTACAAGAAATCAACATGCTTACCAAAAGTAAAATGGCGATATTTTTCATTGCTTTTTCTTATTTTTAATCAAAAGTACAGATTTTATTTGGAATATAAAAGAAAAATCCGTTATTTTTATTAAAATGGTACATGAGAAAAAATATTTGGTACATATAGCAAAGAAGTGATAAGTGTTTGTTGTTTTTAGTCATGAGTTTACGATTTGTTTACTTTGTATATTAAAGCTCTAAAAATAAAAAAGGAAATTATAAGTAAACTCAAATATGCCCAATATATGTTTGTTTTGTAGTACTTTTGCATCAAAAAAAATAATTATGAAGAAAATTTGTTTTATATGTTTAATGGTGCTTGTCCCATTTATGGGATATTCTACATCGGTAACTATGGTTCGTCAAAAATGGGCAGAAAAGCACAGATCTATTTCTAGGTGTAATTTGTCCCTTTATGAAAAGGATGGTGATGTGGTGTTGTCATCAGATGAAGTTCTGCATAGTGTTGATGTGATGATTTCAACAAGAGATAACTCTACATTGAAGGTTGTTACGTCAGTTACGATCAATTCTGAAATAAAACTCTTGGTTGAGGATGAAATCCCTCAAGAGGGGTGCTATGTGAAAATTTCACAGGGAGAAAAGTATGTGTTGTATTTTGTAACAAGAGATTAAATGATGAAGTTGCACTATATTAAAATTAAATATGTAAAGGTTCTGATAGGAATAAGCTCTATGTTGAGCTTGTTCTCGTCTTGTCATTCTCGTTTGCATGATGCCTTAGAGGCTGCTGGTGAAAATCGAGAGGAGATGGAGCAGGTGTTGGCATATTTCAAGAACGATTCGGATACATTGAAATATAGCGCAGCTAAATTCTTGATTGAAAATATGCCTTACCATTATACATATGTTGGTAAGGAGATAGAACAATATAATGCAGCTTACATACGTGCTGCATTAGAACCTAAGGAATTTAGGGATAGTGTGTTTGATGCGGCTAATAAGGATATCAAGTTGGAGAAAGCCAAACTGGCATTTGATATTAAAACAGTCAAGGCTGATTATTTGATTTCTGCTATTAATGACGCATGTGAACTGTGGCATAAGGTAAATTGGCGTAATGATTATAGTGTTGAGATATTTTATGACTATGTGTTACCCTATAGAATCTTGAATGAAAATTTATCATCATGGCGTAAGATTATAGCAGAGGAGTTTCCTGATTTAATTGATGGAACGGTTGCTAGTAGAAGAGGAATTATCTTGTCTGCTGATACGGCAAAACTGAGTCATGCAGAAATCAAAGATACCCCAAGTGCATCTTCTGGTAAGGTAGTATTGTGTGCGGATAAAAAGTCGAGTATTACTTTTCATGTGTCTTCTGCTTGTTTGGCTTCTAAAAGATTGTTGTTGCGTTATACTACCGTTAACAAAGGAACTAAGATCGCGATTAGACTAAATGGAAAGGAATTAGAAAACCTCACTTTGGAACCGACTAAAAACATACATGTATTCAAAACAACAAGAAAAGGGATAGATATTGTGCTTGAGAAAGGAGAAAATGTACTTTCTATTGAATACAAGTCAGGACTCTTTGGGCTGGATTTAGTGCAGTTAGGTACATTAGAGAAGCTTCATCAAGATATGTTGACGGATTTTTCTGGTAAAGTCTGTAGAATTAAGAATGTGAGTTCTCACAAATATATTGTTTTGGATACCTTGAATGCCTCTAAATTAAAGGCTTTACGTCTGATTGGAGATAAAGATGATGTGCAGGCTAGATTGAGACTTTGCTATGAGGGATACCCTGCTTGGCGCATATGTCCAATTGATGATGATAAGCAATGTCTTGAAGTACGCTATTGTAGTTTAGAAGAGAATGCAATTATCGGGAAATATGATTTCTTGAAAGGTAATCATCAAAGATGGATTTTTTCACCTTTGAAAAATGGTGAGTATAAAATTTGGAACAAAGATACAGGCAAGTGTTTGGAAGATGCTTGTGATTTCATGACTGGTTCTGACAGTTTGGTTCAAACGTCTTGGAGAGCTGCTGAAAGCCAGAAATGGAAAGTTGAGACAGAAGTAAAGAAATTGGAAGAAGAGCCTGCTTTTTCTTTTGGTAGTGCCCTTTCGGAAGCATTGAAAGTATATGATATGATGGCGCAGTTTGAGTGGATTAGCCTGAAAGGAAGCATTCCACCGAAGGCAAGCTCTTTGCTTATGAATCGTACGGGTAATTGTCGAGATGAAGCTTCATACGTAGTGTATCTTTCAAGAAGTTTGGGAATTCCCGCTGCTATTGATTTTACTCCTCATTGGGGTAATAGGGCAAATTCTCATTCATGGAGTGTCTTATTGAAGCCTGATGGAAAAGGAACACCATTTTACATGGGATGTGTTCCTGGTGATACGGCGCAGTATTTCCATCCTTACAAAAAGCCGAAGGTATATCGGCGTACATTTCGTGTAAACCGAAAGATTCTTGGAGACTTGAAGGGGGAGGAGAAGGTTCCGTCGCTGTTCAGAATTCCAACATTTATAGATGTAACAGATGAGTATTATGATACGAAAGATATTGAAAGAGATATTCTTCATGAGTATTCTGATAGGAAGGTAGCTTACATCTGTGTATATGACAATAAACAATGGGAACCTGTTGATTATGGAATGATTGAGAGTGGAAAAACTCTTTTCAAGTCCATGGTTAGAGGTATCTTATATTCCGTTTGCATCTATCAAGAAGGTAAAATGATTCCAATAGGAAATCCTTTTGTGTTGGAAAATAATGGGCGAGTGAGAGATATTGTTCCTCATGCTCAGAAGATAACATTGCGGTTAAATCGCAAGTATCCCTATATGGGGCGCGAAGATTATTTCAACTTCCGTATGTGGAATGGTAAGTTTCAGGGAAGCAATTCTGCTGAGTTTACTCATGCCAAGGATTTGTACCAGTTTGAGGGCATGACCGAGGGTTGTTGGTATCAACGGGATATTACTGATAAAGGATATTATCGTTATTTGAGATATATTGGTCCAAATGGTTCGTATTGTAATATCAATGAGTTGGAATTCTATGATAAAAACGGTCGAAAACTCTTTGGTGAAATCCTAGGTACGAATGGAGTTTCTGGCAAAACGAAAGAAACTGTTTTTGATGGAGACATCTTGTACGGCAAAGTCGCCGATGCCGAGACCATCATCCGCGATTCCGGCGTCCAGAACGTCATTACAATTTTTCTTGAATTTTTTTAGAGAATTTGCATAAT